>CEQA01005179.1_pt1 | contig 17163 bp, 20 predicted proteins | sample 530501 | NCBI WGS metagenome assembly CEQA01 (sample SAMEA2620227, study PRJEB7988) | marine metagenome | isolation source: saline water (ENVO:00002010), including
AAAAGATTTCTTTGCTAATAATCCTGTCTTGACAGTGAAAGATTATAAGAGTAATGTGTATTGTAATGAACTTGAAATCTTGGATGATGCAGGACACGTAGTAGCCAAGGTAATATACAGACCAGAGAAACCATTGTCCTGTGGAGCAGAGGTCTGGATAGAAACTCATAAAGAGGTACGCTTATGTTCGTAAAGAATGTCTATATAACTATATGGGATTTTGCTGACAGTGATGAAGGTGAAGAGGTAGCTAAATTAAAATTTAAATACCTTGACCTTGACACAATAGAACAAGTAGTATATACTATTGTAGAAGAATCAGATGCACTCATGGATGATTCAATCAAAGTAGAAGTAAACTTTAATTATTACCCAGTAAATACAGTTAATGAGTCTCATTGAAGAGCAACTTAAAATAGAGCAGGAGTCGATAGACTTTGGTATCGACCACTATCGTAAACAGGTAGCTGAAGCCAAGCAGATGAGCCGTGAAGGAACTACACTGCATGGCATACTACTGATGAAGCACAGTGTAGACAAGGTGTCACAAGTAATACGTGATTTCCTTGACAGTGCATTGAGTGGAAAGATAGGGAGATACCAGACTTCTGCTTTAAGACTAGATGAAATAGATCCTGAAGTCAGTGCCTATATAGCATTGAAGTGTATGGTAGATGGAGTGTCCAATCGTATGTCACTCACCAAGTCATCCCTTATGATAGGGAATGCACTTGAGGATCACGTTAAGTTTTCTATCTGGCAGAGTAAAGAAAGAAAGATATTTAACAGGACTCTCAAGGACGTTAAAGCTCGTACCTCTAACCGACACTACCAGAGGTACAATGTAATACGTAAGATGTCCAAGATTGAGGTGCTAGACTACGCACTATGGGACAAGTCAGAACGTGTACGAGTAGGATCTAAACTAATAGACCTAGTGATAGGAGCCACTGGTCTATTCAAAGTACAGACATTCCAACTCAGTAAACGACTGAGAGAAACTGTAATCCTAGCAACTGAGGATACACTTAAATGGATTGAAGAAGTCAACAAACGTGGTGAGGTACTGCACCCAAGGTATTATCCTTGTGTGATACCACCTTTAGATTGGTCAGGTCCGTTGGATGGTGGATACCACACGGATAAGTTGCGTCAGATACCCATGATAAAAACTACCAATCGTAAGTACCTTGAGGAAATGGAAACAGTATCCATGCCTATGGAGTACCGATGTATTAACGCATTGCAACGTACTCAATGGTGTGTTAATGTTAAAGTTCTTGAGGTGATGAAACAAGTGTGGGAATCAGGGCAACCTTGGCCTGGAATACCACCAAAGTTTGATCATCCGATACCACCTGCACCAGTACCAGAGGGTATGAATAAACAGGACATGGATCAAGAACTGTACCAAGAGTTTATAACATGGAAAAAAAATGCGGCAAATATATACAATGAGAATGCACGTATAGGTAGTAAGCGTATCCAATTTGTACGTACACTATCAATGGCCCAGAAGTTTGAGAAGTACAGGGATATATACTTTGTATATCAATCAGACTTTAGAGGACGTAAGTACACAGTCTCGTCCTTCATGACACCACAAGGGCCAGACTTTGCTAAAGCCTTACTGACATTCAGTGCTTCTGAACCTATCGAGAATGATGAACAAGCTAAATGGCTTGCAGTTCATGGAGCAAACTGTTATGGTTATGATAAGGTATCACTTGATGATAGATACCAGTGGTGTTTAGATAACTTAGATAAGATACAACGTACTGCTGAAGATCCTTTCGGATACCGATGGTGGACTGAGGCTGATGAACCTTGGCAATTCCTAGCATTCTGTTTTGAATGGTCAGGGTTTGCAGATACAGGGTATGGGTATCAGTCAAGTCTTCCTGTTATGGTGGATGGAAGTAACAACGGACTCCAACATTATTCAGCAATCCTTCGTGATCCTGTTGGCGGTAAGGCTACGAACCTTACTAATGAAGAGATACCACAGGATATATATCAAGAGGTAGCTGACCTAGTGTTGAAGGATGTACAATCAGAGTACGATGTAGATACACATGCTAAACGATGGATAGACTCAGGACTTATAACACGTAAGCTAACTAAACGTCCTGTCATGGTAGTACCTTATGGTGGTACGATGTATTCATGTCGAGCTTACATTGAGGATGCTATGCGTGAAGAGTTTCTGAAAGGAGTTCCTAATCCTTTTGGAGATGACTTGTTTAAATCATCCATGTACCTAGCACGTTCCGTATGGAAAGCGATAGGTCAAGTGGTAGTCTCTGCACGAGAGGCAATGAAATGGTTACAAGTAATAGGGAATGGCATTAGTAAAAAACAAATGCCTATCGTATGGTCTACACCTTCTGGATTTGTAGTGCATCAGATGTATCCTGCAATAAAGGAACGTCAGATTGCTACACATATAGATGGTAAACTTATTAAACCTGTAATAGCAACACAAGATTATGCTAGAGTTGACCGACACCGAGCAGTCAATGGTATAGCACCCAACTTTGTACATGCACTTGATGCGTGTGCATTGACCATCACAGTGAACAAGTGTCTCGATGATGGTATCATGGACTTCGCTATGGTTCATGACTCTTATGGTGTGTTTGCCCATCACTCTCCTGAATTAGCTGTCAATCTTAGACAGGCATTCTATGAGATGTATAATGAGAACGATGTGCTACACCAGTTTAGGTTATCAGCAACTGATGTACTGGATGAGGTTGAATCACCACCTGAACGTGGGAATCTTGACTTATCTAAGGTACTAAAATCAGATTACTTTTTTTCTTAACCTATCCTGAATAGGAGTTAATGACTATTATAGCATGAAGTACGATATAGATTATCTTTGTAGATTATGTGTACACTACTTAGATAATGATGAACAAATACCTATTGACATTGTATTTGAATGTGTTACAATGGGTATTGATGTTAGTAAATTAGAAACCAACCATTCTTTAGGAAAGGATACATGGCAAATAGAGAGTACACAGTAACACCGAAAGGTGAGATGAGATGGGCTTACCTTCATAAGCCTGACACTCAGTTTGATTCTAATGGAGTGTTCCATGTCAAACTTCGGTTAGCCAATGGATCATCTGATGATCTGCGTAAGGCTATTGAACGTGAGCATAAGGCAAACAAGAAGGATGCCGTAGCTCGTAACCCTAATCGGAAATCCTTCCGAGAATTTCTACCTTTCAAAGAGGTCTTGAATGAGGACGGATTAGCTGACGGCTACGAATTTCAATTCAAGTTGAAAGCAGTAGCAACCAACTCTAAAACAGGGCAGGAGTTTACTCAACGTCCTGTTGTAGTAGGTCCAGACAAGAAGCCTATTCCTTCTGATGTTACCATTGGTAATGGAAGCATCGGGAAGATAGCCTTTGAAACTATTCCCTACTTTACAGGGAATAACTTAGGTGTCTCGCTTCGTCTGCGTGGAGTTCAGGTTCTTGAACTGGTAGAGTATAATGCAGGTGGGAACGATATGTTCTCAGTTGAGGAAGGATACTCAATCGTAACCAGTTCCAAGACCAATGAAGAACAAGAAGCAGAGATGTTTGAAGAAGAAGAAACCAGTAACCAAAAAGGAGAAGACGAAGAAGACTTTTAGATCTTTATTTGAGGAGTCGATTGCTTGTAATCTTACGAAGCGTAAAGTTGAGTATGACTATGAGTCAATCGACATCTCATATACCACTATACGAAAGTATAAACCAGACTTCATACTATCCAATGGGATTATCATTGAAGCCAAAGGCTATTTCCGTAGTGCGGATCAAAGAAAACATAAGCTCATCAAAGAACAACACCCAGATCTGGACATACGTTTTGTATTTCAGAAGGCAAGTGCTAGAGTACAAGGAAGTCAAATGACTTGTGCTCAATGGTGTGATACTTATAATTTTCAGTACTCGGAAACATACATCCCTAAGAATTGGATAGACGAATTAACTTTAACAAAGAAAGGAACTCATGATTGAAAGATATGTTCTGCAACGTGATGTCATCGATGATAAAGGTGAATCCCATGCTCATGTTGAGATGGAGTTCAATGCTGATTATCTTACGGACATCATGCAGGAATTTCATTCGTTCTTGATTGCTTCAGGTTTCGCATACGTGACCGCAGTTGCCGCACAGAAAAGTGATGGTGATGTAGCGTGTTCAGATGGATGGGAATACACTGCTGAAGTGGATGAAGATGAGGATGAAGATGACGAATTTGAAGAGTAACTTTATTCAACATCAGTCATGTGACAGTTGCGGATCTAAGGATAACGTGGCTGTCTATGACGATGGGCATACGTGGTGCTTTGGTTGTAACACGTATGGTAAAGGGGATAGAACTTATGAACCTACTGTAAAGAGGGATATGAAGTTTATAGACGGAACGATTCAAGGACTTTCCAAACGTAGAATCAGTGAGGATACGTGTCGTAAGTGGGACTATCAAACTGGTGAATACAATGGACGTAAAGTTCAGATCGCAAATTACAAGAACTCATCGGGTAGTGTTGTTGCACAGAAACTACGCATGGCTAACAAGCAGTTCCTTTTTATAGGAGATGCTAGTGAAGCAGGGCTATACGGATCACACCTATGGTCTGAAGGTGGTAAACGTGCAGTGATAACCGAAGGTGAGATCGATGCCCTATCTGTCTCACAGGCATTGGGTAACCAGTGGCCTGTGTTTAGTGTACCTACTGGTGCATCAGGAGCACCTAATGCTGTACGTAAATCCATTGAGATGCTATCAAAGTTCGATGAAGTTGTCATCCTATTTGATAGTGACGAAGCAGGAAGTAAAGCATCAAAGGAATGTGCTCAGTTGCTACCACCTGGGAAAGCAAAGATAGGACACCTACCTCTCAAGGATGCTAATGAGATGGTAGTAGCAGGTAAGACAAAGGAACTTGTTACTTGTTTGTGGCAAGCTAAACCTTTCAGACCTGATGGAATCATACAAGGTTCAGATCTATGGGATCTTGTATCAAGTGAGGATGTGGCATCATCCTGTAAATACCCATTTGAGGGTATCAATCAGAAGACTTTAGGTCTACGAAGAGGAGAGATAGTTACTTTCTGTGCAGGTAGTGGTATCGGCAAGTCCCAAATTTGTAGGGAGATAGCTTACCATTTACTTTTGCAGGGAGAAACGATAGGCTATGTAGCTCTTGAAGAAGGAGTTAAACGTAGTGCGTTAGGGTTTATGTCTCTAGCTATTAACCAACCTCTTCATCTCGGTGATAAAGAGATTGATCCTGAGTCATTCAAGTCAGCGTTTGAGGATACATTAGGTACTCAACGTGTCTTTCTATACGATCATTGGGGTTCACTTGATGGTGATAATCTCATCAACAAGATCCGATACATGGCACATGGTTGCGGTTGTAACTATGTAGTATTGGATCATATCAGTATAGTAGTATCTGGTATGGAAGGTGGGGATGAACGTAGGATGATTGATAATACCATGACAAAACTACGTGGACTTGCTGAAGAAGTAAACGTAGGAATACTGATGGTGTCACATCTTAAAAGACCTCAAGGTAACAAAGGTCATGAAGACGGAGCACAAACCAGCATGGCACAACTCCGTGGATCTGCGGCCATAGGTCAGTTATCTGATATAGTTATCGGGTGTGAAAGGGACCAACAATCTGAGAATCCTAACGTAACTACTGTAAGGATATTAAAGAATCGTTGGACAGGAGAAACAGGAGTCGCTTGTTATCTGGAATACATGAAAGATACAGGACGCATGACTGAAGTAGATCGGCCCGATGATGCTATTGACTTTGAAAAGAATGAAGAGGAAGTAATCAATGAGGACTTCTAATGAGAATCTTATTCGATATAGAATCCAAAGTTAGTGATGGTAAGACTGATCTTATCTCCAGAACTGAGGATGTATTTATCATTGTCACAAAGAACCTTGATGATAGAGATGAGGTAATAACTCATTATAATATTGAGGATGGTATTCGGTATCTTCACTGTGCTCATGAAATTATAGGACACAACATCATTGGTTATGATTTACCAGTGTTGAATAAACTCTATGATTTTGAATTTGTAGGTAAGATAACGGACACGCTAATGATGTCTCGTTTAGTATATCCCAATCGTAGGGAACGAGATCATTTGTATCGACAACCTGAATTAGACAGTAGGTTGTATGGTTCCCATAGCCTTAAAGCATGGGGCCAAAGGTTACACTTTAACAAGGGTAACTATGGTGAAACTGAAAATGCTTGGCAGGAACTCACTGAAGAAATGGTTGAGTACTGCAAGCAGGATGTGGAACTAACACACAAACTGTACAATATTCTGTACAGTAAGTTACAGAGTGAGGATGCTCTACAGTTAGAGCAGAATCTGACAGTGATCTGTAATCGACAGGAAGCAGATGGTATGCCCTTCGATGTAGATAAAGCACAGGAATTGTACGCAGTTCTGTGCGGAAGAAGATCGGAACTTGAAACAGAACTTGTAGATAAGTTTGGAACGTGGTACACTGGGGAACTAAGAGAACCAAAGACTAAACCTGCATACAGTAAACTGATTAAAGTTACTTTCAATCCAAGATCACGACAGCATATAGCCAAGAGACTCAAGGATTTCTATAACTGGAAACCTGCTGAGTTCACACCTTCAGGTGAACCGAAGGTAGATGAGTCAGTACTTTCTACTATGGAATATCCAGAAGCTAAGTTGCTTACTGAGTATCTCTTGGTTAATAAGCGTATCTCTCAACTAGCGGAAGGAGATCAAGCATGGTTAAAACTGGAAAGGTCAGGACGAATACATGGTAGGATCAACACGATGGGTTCGGTCACGAGTCGATGCAGTCACTCGCATCCTAACCTCGCACAAATTCCAAATGTTTCAGCACCATACGGCAAAGAATGTAGGTCGTTGTTTACTGCACCTAAAGGATTTTCTTTTCTGGGGGTGGATGTCAGCGGTCTGGAACTTCGGTGTCTTGCTCACTACATGGCTCTATATGATAGTGGGGAATATGGGAAGAAACTTTTGGAAGATGATATACACACAGTCAATCAACGTGCGGCAGGGCTTCAGTCTCGTAACGATGCAAAGCGTTTTATATACGCATTCCTTTATGGTGCTGGTGACGAAAAGATTGGGGAGATTGTTGGAGGAGACTCACAAACAGGAGCAAGAATCAAGAAAAAATTCTTAGCTCAAATCCCTGCTCTTGGTAAGTTACGTACCGCAGTACAAAACAAATCAAAGCAGGGATATATCAAAGGTCTGGATGGTAGGCACATACCTGTCCGTTCAGAATATGGTGCATTGAATACGTTGATGCAATCAGCAGGAGCAATTATATGCAAGCGTTGGGTTGTTGAGTTTCACAAACTTCTGAAAGAACGAGGGTTTGACAATGGTACTGACTACCAACAAGTAGCCTTTGTTCATGATGAACTCCAACTAATCGTAAAGGATCAACATGCAGAAAGAATTGGACAGACCGCAGTTGAAGCTATACAAATCTCAGGAGATAAGTATGGATTCCGTATCCCTCTCACAGGAGAATACAAGTGTGGTCAATCTTGGGCAGACACGCATTGATAGACAGGACATAACATCACGAGCCTATGCTAGTGAGATGGTAGCAATGTCCTTGTTTATACGATGGGGTTATGATGTACTCCAACCATATACACCTACAGTATATGACTTTGTTGTACTGAAAGATGACACGTTTAAAAAAGTCCAAGTAAAGAGCACAGACTGCGGTATTTTTAGCTTGCTTCGTAGCGGAAAAAGTGTACAATATGATAAGAGAGATTTTGATTATCTCTGTGGTGTAGAGTTCCCTAATGTCTGGGTAATACCTTGGGCATTGATAAAGAACAAGACAGGGATAACCTCAAATGTTTTGGAGAAAAAATTTAACGACTATAAATTTGATCTCACTGACCCAAACACCTATAAAACAAATGGTAATTCATGAAAGTCTTATTATTAGACGGAGACATTTCTTTGTATGTTGCAACAACGCAACACGAAACAGAGATTGATTGGGGTGATGACTTCTGGACACTCACTTGTGACTTCAAGTCTGTTGCTCAAACACTAGACCAAACTATCACAGACCTTGTGAAGAAAACCAAGGTTGATAAGGTAGAGGTATGTCTATCAGATAAAGGAAACTTTAGAAAAGATATTAATCCATCTTACAAATCAAACCGAAAGTCTTCACGCAAGCCTATCTGCTTCGTTCCTGCTCGTGATTATCTTATAGATAACTATGATGTATATATCCGTAAGACTCTTGAAGCAGATGATGTGATAGGAGTACGAGCTACACGACCAGCGTATAGTGAGGTATGCGAATATATAATAGCAAGCCCAGACAAAGATCTGCTCACAGTTCCAGGTCTTCATTGGGACTACAGAGAGGAGGTGATCCATCAGGTATCCGAGAAACAAGCCGACCATTTTTTCTACACTCAAGTTCTTACTGGAGATGCAGTTGATGGTTACTCTGGATGTCCAGGGATCGGCCCGAAGAAAGCAGAAAAACTTTTGGAATCCTGTGAAGATCATAGAGACTATTGGATAAAGATAGTTAATACCTATGAGAGTGCAGGACTTACAGAAGATGATGCAATCATGAATGCTAGGATGGCACGTATATTGAGGTGGAATGATTACCAAGATACTAAGGTTGATCTATGGAATCCCCCAATATAAAAATGGCAGACTATAATAAAGATGAGATGGACAGAGAGGAATCTAAATATCAGTACGATCCTCACATGAGGTACGTAGAATCTGTCCATCCATCTGAAGATGAGTTCCATAATCCTAAACATTACACCGAAGGATTTGGTATTGAACCTATCGAATATATTATAGCAAACGAGATGGACTTCTTAGAAGGTAACATCATTAAGTATGTTAGCCGTTACCCATTGAAAGGTGGACTAAATGATTTAAAGAAAGCAAAGGTGTATATTGAAATGTTAATTAAACGAGAAGAAAAGAAACAATGACCCAGTTACCCACACAGTACCAAGAATACATACACCTTTCACGTTATGCAAGGTGGAGCTATGAAGAGGGACGAAGAGAAACTTGGAGCGAAACTGTAGAAAGATATTTTAATTTCTTTATTAATCATCTCCATAAGAATTGTGGGTACTCAGTTCAAGGAGACATCATTGCTAAATTAGAAAAGGCAGTACTTAATCTGGACATCATGCCCTCTATGCGGTGCTTGATGACAGCAGGACCAGCCTTAGAAAAGGAGAACATTGCTGGCTATAATTGTAGTTATATTCCTATTGATACTCTACGTTCGTTTGACGAGATCCTCTATGTTTTAATGAACGGAACAGGAGTTGGATTCAGTGTTGAATCTCAGTATACTAATCAACTCCCTGTTGTACCTGATGAGCTACACAATACTGATTCAGTTATTGATGTACGTGATTCTAAACTAGGGTGGGCTAAAGCGTACAGAGAATTAATTAGTTTATTATATTCAGGTTTGATTCCAAGATGGAACATGGATAAGGTCAGACCTGCTGGTGCTATATTAAAAACATTTGGAGGCAGAGCTTCTGGTCCTGTACCTCTTAATGAATTGTTTCACTTTACTGTAAAGATATTCAAAAATGCAAAAGGAAGAAGACTTAGACCCATCGAGTGTCATGACCTCGTTACGAAAACGGCAAAGATTGTGGTCGTTGGTGGGGTTCGTCGGTCTGCTCTTATCTCTCTCAGTGATATTGGGGATGAGCAAATGCGACAGGCCAAATCAGGAGCATGGTGGGAAGAGTATGGACACAGAGCACTCGCAAACAATTCAGCCAACTACCACTCCAAACCTGACACAGGAACATTCCTTAAAGAATGGACTTCACTTTACGAGTCCAAGTCAGGGGAACGAGGAATCTACAGTTCATCTAATGCAAGAAAACAAGTCGAAAGATTCGATCATAGAGAACCTAGAGATGACTTCGGAACTAATCCATGTTCTGAAATAATTCTCAGACCAAGGCAATTCTGTAACTTATCTGAAGTTATTATAAGAGCCGATGATACTATAGCTACCTTAAAGGAAAAGGTACATCTTGCTACGATCCTTGGTACGTGGCAAAGTACTCTTACTAACTTCAGATACCTATCTAAAAAGTGGAAGGAAAATTGTGATGAAGAAAGATTACTAGGAGTTAGCCTTACTGGAATCATGGACTGTGAATTGACTAATGGATTTGTTAGTGCGTTACCCTCAGTCCTTGAAGAACTTAGGGACCATGCCAGAGAGACTAATAAGGAATGGTCCCAACGATTAAATATAAATGAATCATCAGCAATAACTTGTGTCAAACCTAGTGGTACTGTATCACAACTATGTGATTCTGCTAGTGGTATTCACTCAAGGCATTCTGAGTATTACATTAGAACTGTGCGTAGTGATTTAAAAGATCCTATAACTAAACTAATGATTGATCAAGGTGTACCTCATGAACCTGATGTCATGAATCCAGCAGATATGATGGTCTTCTCGTTCCCAATCAAATCACCTGAAGGTGCATTTACTCGTGATAACAGGAGTGCTATAAGTCAATTAGAGTTCTGGAAAGTATACCAAGAACATTGGTGTGAACATAAACCAAGTGTAACTGTAACTGTAAAAGAAGATGAATGGACTGAAGTTGGGTCGTGGGTTTACAACAATTTTAATGTGGTGTCTGGTATATCTTTCCTTCCTCATTCTGACCATGTATATCAGCAAGCTCCATATCAAGACTGTACTGAAGCAGAGTACAAAGAATTGGAAGAACAGATACCAGTATTGGATTGGTCAAAACTAAGTGAATACGAATCAGAAGACTATACAACAGCATCTCAAGAACTTGCTTGTGTGGGTAATTCCTGTGAGTTGTAGCCTATTATTAGAAGACTTATGAAAATACCTTTTGATATAACCCAATCATTATTGGATAGATTAAACAAACTATACCCTGATAAACTACCAAGCAAGGTAGTATCATCTACAGATTTAGCATACCTTATGGGACAACGATCTGTAATCGATAAGCTAACCGATATTTATAACGAGGAAACTAATAATGTGTTTCGTGAATCCGAGTAGTCCGCCTCCTACTCCAATGGTAATGCCTCCACCTGCTACACCTGAAGCTCATGCTTCAACAAAAGACCCAGCAGAATTTGAAGAGAATGTACGTAGTGCTGAACGAGATGAAGGGGGAAAAAATTTACAAGGAACTCAGACAAAACGAGTTAAGAAACCTAGAGCTAAAAGTAATGCGTTACAAATAGCATCATCAAATAAACCATCTTATTCATTATCATAATATGCCTGGAAAATATACATTATCACAAGCTAAGAAAAAACTAGCAAGTCAAGGTAGGTTTGGTGATACAGAATTAGAACATGTAAATCCATACGAAAAATATTTGCTAAAAAAATTAGGAGCATCTCGTACTACTAATCCAAAGACAGGGTTGAAAGAGAATTGGAATATAGTAAAAACAATCCAATCAGCATATGATCGTAATGTTAAACCTGTTGCAAAACATTACGAAGAACAAGCAAAAGATATAGGCAGTCATTGGGAAGAACAAGCAAAAGATGTAGGCAGTCATTGGCAAAAACAATATCATGAAGGACTACCTGAAGGGGCTGACATACAAAATTTTAATAGAGGATTCGGATCTGCTGTAGATGCTACTGGAGGTTTTATAACTGGTATGGGTAGATCAGTAGTAGGCGGAGCTATGCAAATTTTAACAGGAAAAAATCCTTATGATGATCAAGGTTCATCAGATACTGATTCATCAGGTAGTTCAGTTACAGGTGGTCAATCATATAAAGGATTTGGTGCTGTTAAACGTAGAAAAAAGAAAAAGAAAATGATAGGTGGTCAAGGTGAAGGAACTGAAACCTCTATTGCTACGGCTGGAAAAAGAGGTACTAGAATTACAGCAGGAAGAAACAAAAGATCAGGACTTAGCATACCATCAAGAGGTTCAGGATTAAGTGGAACATCCCCTAGTTATGGATTAGGATAGTACAAATGGATACAGTTCAAGCTGTAAGCATATCCGACAGAGGAATTACCGAAGGAGGATTTGTCTCTTCACAGTATAACAACTTAGCGACAGTACGTGATGCGTTTCTCAAACGAGCACGAGAAGCATCTAGGATTACTATACCTACATTGATACCTGAATCAGGTGCAACATATAATACTGAATACCATACACCATACCAAAGTATAGGAGCAAGAGGAGTTAATAACTTAGCATCCAAGATGTTAATGGCTTTGCTTCCTCCTAACAGTCCGTTCTTTAGATTAACCATTGATGACTTTGATCTTGCTAATCTTATAGGAGAAGATCAACGTGGTGCTGTAGAAGAAGGACTAGCACGTATAGAACGAGCCGCACTTGCTGAGATAGAATCAGAAGCTATGCGTGTTCCTATATTTGAAGCGTTAAAACATTTAATTGTTGGTGGAAATGCTCTGTTACATCTACCAACTAAAGGTGGAATGATGAGGGTATTCCATCTTAATTCGTATGTAACTAGGAGAGATCCATCAGGCAACATATTAAAAATAATAGTAAAAGAAAATCTCAATGGAAAGACCTTACCTGAAGAACTTCAAAAATATATTAATGTCCCTGATTCAGAAACTCCTGCAAAGAATTACGAACTTTACACGTGCATCCATCGGACACCTAAAAGATATGAAATATATCAGGAGATCCAAGGGAACCGCATAGAGGAAAGTTATGGTCAATATCCGTTGGATCAATTGCCGTGGATTCCTCTGCGGTTCAACAGAATTGACAATGAAGATTATGGTCGAGGATTTGTAGAAGAATATATCGGAGATCTTAAATCAGTTGAAGCATTAAGTCAAGCCGTGGTTGAAGGGTCAGCCGCAGCCGCAAAAGTTTTATTCCTTGTCAAGCCAAATGGTACTACTAAACTCAGAACTCTCGCTGACTCCCCTAATGGAGCTATTGTACAGGGAGATGCAAACGATGTCTCCACGTTACAGCTACAAAAGTCTACTGATTTCCGTGTAGCAAATGAAATGTTGCAGTATCTTACTAATAGATTGCAAATAGCATTCCTTATGAACTCGTCAGTTGAACGACAAGCAGAACGAGTTACCGCAGAAGAAATAAGATACAAAGCACAAGAACTAGAGATGGCCCTTGGTGGTGTCTATAGTGTACTGAGTCAAGAACTTCAGGTTCCTTTAGTTAAACAGTTATTGAATCGTTTAACGAAACAAGGAAAGATGCCTAAGTTTCCTAAGAACTCAGTAAAACCTGAGATCGTCACAGGTATTGAAGCTCTTGGTAGAGGACAGGATCTTAACAAACTAAATACATTCTTACAGTATCTGCAACCATTAGGACAGGATGTTATAGCTAGAGAGATGAACGTAGGTGATTACATAGATCGTCTTGGTGCATCCCTTGGTATTGATACAGGGGGATTGATTAAGTCTCCTGAACAGAAAGCTATGGAACAACAACAAGCTGAACAACAACGTCAGCAAATGATGCAACAAGAAATGATGAAGAATGTTGTTGAAGGTAGTGCTCCTGCTGTTACTAAAGAAATGGTAGCAGGTATGGGAAACATGGACCCTGAACAACTACAAGAATCTATGCAACAAATGCAACAACAAATGCCACAATGACACAAACATACAAACCTAAAAAGAAAACCAAAGGGGTAGGTTTAAAAAAAGGACAGAGACTGCAAGTTACAACAGGCAAGCCTGGGGTACTAAGTGCTCCAGCTAAAGGTCCGTCAATGTCTAGGGAAGCCTTGGCTACTGTATCTAAACATATTGCTCCTTATTCTGATAAAGCAAAAAAGAAAATAATAGCTCAAGGTTCTAAATCAAAGAGCACTTTAAAAAGACTTTCTCGCACTAGAGTTGGACGAGAAGGATCACTAGCGTTGTTAGGAACTACGTTAGTAGCTTTAGTTAAGAAATTTGAACAAGCTAAAAAAGAAGGAGTTAGTGAAGTAGCGGTAGGAGGATCAAGATTCACAGTGTCTCCATCAGATAATGAGAGTGATGATGCTGTTACTAGGTATCTAAAAGCTAATCCTAATCCTGCTCCAAGATATAGATAATGTCTAAAAAGAAAGTAAAAATTACTACGCCTACAGGAGATTCTCATTTAGTTATAGAAACTCCACCAAGAGCACGTAAACCTAAAGTTCCTAAACCAGCACCTACATCTTCTCAAATTGCTGGTAATATTTTAAAAGAAATGGGCTTTACTAAAAAAGCTCAACAAAGTTTATCACAACCTAAAGTTGATAGGTTAGGAGAAACTAAGACAGAACGTGCGTTTAGATTGGGCGGTAAGAAAAAGGAAAAGGAACTCCAAAGAAAATTAACAGGACGTAGAACCAGAATAAAACCTGGAAAAATAGGACTTATTGGAGCATTGATGGGATGGGCAGGAGATAAGATATATAGTGGAGCTAAAGAGTTTGTACAGAATAGTAAGATAACAGAAACTGATAGTGAAATAACTATAGGTAACATGAGGTTTACTAAACCTCCACCTAGATTAAAGAATCAACCTAAAATAAATTTAAAACCTAAAAACTTTTAATAACTGACATGGTAGATAAAGTAGAAATTAGAACTGGTGATGAAGTTCCTAGTGCAGGAACTACAGATCATCTGCAAGAAATGCTAGAAGTAGCAGAGAGTGCAGAGAACCCTGAAGTATCAGACCGACCTGAATGGTTGCCTAATAAGTTTGATTCTCCTGAAGCATTAGCTCAAGCCTATACAGAACTTGAGCAACGTATGGGAAGACAAGGACAAGAGCAACAAGAAGATCGTGAGTGGACCAGAGAAGACCTGTATGATAGAGATACTGTTTCAGTAGAAACTGAAGAAGATCCTTCTGAAGTACAGAATTTTTTAGCCTCACGAGGTCTTGACTTCGATCAGTTCCAAGAAGAATTTAACCAGAGTGGAGGTCTTAGTGAAGATGCCTATGGTGCTTTAGAAAAGGCTGGTATTCCTCCAACTTTAGTAGACTCATGGCTTGAAGGTCAGAAAGCAGTGAGTCAACAACTTCAATCTACTATCCATAATTCTGTGGGTGGTACTGAAGCCTACAACCAAATGGTTGAATGGGCATCTGATAACTGGGGTCCAGAAGAGATTGATGCTTTTAATCAGTCTGTGGACTCCACTAACATGAACCAAGTTATGCTGGCAGTAAGAGGGTTACAAGCCCAGTATAGTCTTGCTAATAATGATCCCTCATTATATTCAGGAGATGGAGGTTCAGTATCTCCTAATAGTTTTGAATCTCTGAACCAAGTCACTGAAGCAATGAAAGATCCACGCTATGCTAATGACCCTGCATATCGTAGGGAAGTGGAAACTTTGCTTCAAAATTCTAACGTCATATAACTATTTACAAAATTAGTCTTTGCCCTTTGCGAAGGATAACACTGAACGAAATTGCACTTAGAAGTATCCACGATAGAGTTCGATTATCTAATATAACATTTTTCTAAAGAAAGAAAACATGGCTACTAATCCCCATGATTATTCTGCGATAAGACATGGACAAACGAACGCTACAGGGGCAACTAGAGATCTATTCCTCAAGTTGTATGCTGGAGAAGTGCTAACAGCGTTCCAAACACGTAACGTCATGATGCCTTTGCATCGTGTACGTACTATTTCTAAAGGGAAATCAGCACAATTTCCAATGACAGGAAAGTTTCGTTCTGCAAGTTATCATACTCCAGGTAACGAAATTTCGCCTGAAACTGCAAAGCAGGGTGAAAGAATTGTCACTATTGACGATCTTTTAATCAATGCTCAGTTTATTGCCAACATTGATGAGGCAATGTCACATTACGATGTTCGATCTGTCTACACTCAAGAAGCTGGTTATGCTCTTGCCAAGGTAGCAGATCAGAATATTCTAAGAACTGCAATTAAAGCAGGTCTTTGTGATAATGCTACTGTTGCAGGAACTGCTGGAATGATTCAAGAGTTCAGTGCTTTTGATGATGAAGATTTCACAGATAATGTGTGGATCGGAGGTGCAGAAAATTCAGCCGCTAATTTAGTACAAGATCCTAGTGAACTTGCCCATGCTATTGTGCAAGCTAGAAGGATTCTTGAAAATGCAGCGGTCCCAGGCGATCCTGTTGTAATACTACCTACTGATCTTTACTATAATATGTTTAAGATGAATGGTAGTAATAACTTAAACGATCTCGTAATCTTCAATAGAGATGTTGGAGGTGGAGGAAGTGTAGTAACTGGTGATGTACCTATGATTATGGGTATGCCGTTAGTAACCACTCCTCACATGGGAAGTTTTAGTGGGTCTACATGGACAAGTAATCTATGGACTCAATCAGGTGCAGGAGCAGAAGCTGTATCTAAAGATGCAGTACCATTGTCAGCAGAATCAGGACGACAAGCACAATACAATGTGCCTGGAACAAGTGCCGCTAGTGCCAGCATGGGAACAGACGAAGTGTCTGATCTTGCAATGAGGGTAGTAGGAATGGTTATGACTCAAGATGCTGTTGCTACAGTTAAGTTGATGGATCTTGCTGTTGAATCTGAGTATCAGATCATCAGACAAGGTACGATGACTGTAGCTAAATACGCTATGGGTCACAACGTATTAAGGCCAGCTTCTTGCGTACTGTTAATGCAAGGTGATGCGTAATCCTTTTTAACTAAGGGTAGACTAGAGACTAATATCTCTGGTTTACCCTTTTTTTTCCTTTTTATATTATGTCTACAAGTCCTACTACAGTCTTAGAAGCTGTTAATACAATGCTCACCAGTATTGGTGAAGCACCTGTCAATAGCCTGACTTCAGGTCTTGAAGATGCAGAATTGGCAGAAAGTATTTTATTAAATGTAAATCGAGAAGTCCAATCAAGAGGTTGGATCTTCAACACAGATTTAGAATACTTGTTATACCCTGTTGCTGATGGAACAGTATATTTACCTAATAACGTCATACGAGTAGATACAAGCGATAAAACCAGAAGTTCTAAAAAAGATATAATAG
>CEQA01141574.1_pt1 | contig 16584 bp, 24 predicted proteins | sample 530501 | NCBI WGS metagenome assembly CEQA01 (sample SAMEA2620227, study PRJEB7988) | marine metagenome | isolation source: saline water (ENVO:00002010), including
CCCTCCAATGCGTTTGTATAATAAATTTTAGAACCGTACATTTTACTGATAGCAGGGAAAAGCGGGGTAATGCAAGCTTTCGCCTCATCATCGAAATTAAGTTTTGTAGGTTGTGATTTAATGGTATACAAAATGTAACCGTCTTGATCTACTATTGAATAGATGTGCCTTTTCATTGGTTAACCCTCCTATAGGTTATTTATCCCGGTGGAAAAAAAATTATTGAGCTTGCTTTTCGAACATCTGCAAATAAGGGATTAAGCTTTTATCCTCATTCCAACAAACCTGCATCTCTTTTTTGTCGATAATTTTGCCGTTGTTTATATCTTCAATTAATAAGATGATCCCGTTTTTATCAAGATCAAACATTAAGCAAATTGTTATAGGCTGGTACATGAAATTAAGGTTATAGTCTTGATAGTCACTATCGACAGGCTGAAACCCTTGATCGTATGCACTCTCCCATAACTCAGAATCTTTTAAATAGTTTAATAAATCTTTCATTGTGTCAGCCCTCTGTATCTGCAAAATGTCCTAAATTCATATCTACAAAACAGCGTGAAACCTTAACTCCGCTGATGTAATCAAATAAATCAAGTAGATTAAAATGCTTTGTAGACCATTTTTTACTGTAATCATTACCGTCACAAGTAAATTTAAATTCAGAGTATAGTACTAAAGCCTGACCTTCAGTCTCTATTTTGTAAGTCATCATTGCGTTAACCCTCGTAATTAGGAGGCATTATTGCCTCTCTATATAATTATTATATCATTTACAGTCTAGCCTTCAAGATTAAACAACGTATATACCCGGTGGAAACATTACAATTTTGTAATCTTGCAGCATAAAATTGGCATGATTTTTGGCATGGGATTTTAAGAAAAATTGAATTGCCGAACACAAGTAAAATTAAAATCGCTCAAATCGCCTTAGAATTTTTGCAATAGTTTTGTATTAAACTTGTGTAATGATGACAGATTTGTAATGTTGACGAATTCTTGACAGTGCAAGGGATAACGGCGGATTAACTGACGGTATAACTAAATGGAATAAGACCGGGAATATCCATAACCGTATACACATTACAATTCTGTAATAAAAATTAGCGCTTACTAACATTAACAAACTGTAACTTGACTTAAAACTGATTATATGTTAAGCACCCCTACCCCCAACTGGGTATGGCTAGTTTAGCGTTAATATCCACCCCATATACCGGAGCCATTTTTGAGTTAACGGGTATGTTTCGTATACAATTCAGGTGGTTACGAGTGATTTAGTGCTTTAGAGGTACCAGATTTGGTACTACTTAGAAGTGTATTAGGAGATAAGTGGTTGTTTTAGAAGGAATAAGACGTAACTAGGTGCATCGTGATCAAGGTAGTACTGGGTTCTGAAGAGCAAAAGAACCCCAAGGGAAGACTCTTTAAAGCCTAACCTTGGTTCCTTCTACTCTATAAGCACTTGGGCCTTCGAGCAGTTCGTCATTAACGCAATTAAACGAACTCGGCTGCCTTCTACTAGCGTGTAGTCCACCCCCTGTTCAGCCTTTAGAACTCAGATGCGCAGTGGGGAATCTTTTTGCGCTTTAAGCCTTGAGCGGTGAGTGAAGGGGTTACCTGGACATATCCTTCAAGGCCGAGATTTTGCAATCGCATCAAAGTATACATTACATCAGCGTAACCTTGCATTTTTTTTCTTGACTTTTTGAAACTTTTTACATCTTTTTTTATAATTAATTTACAAAGCCTGTTTTAGGCTATTATACTACCGCTGTCGGCCCTCCCTCTCTCAGGCTGACCGCCTTCCCTTTAGCGTTCGCTTCTGGGGAGGTGTCTTTTATGGAGTGGTAATGAGTATAGAATTTAACCCGCAATTTAACGTAGCAAACGTATTAACAATTGTGGTAGCACTTGGAGTTGGACTATCGGCCTGGACTAGCGTTGAGGGCCAAGTGTCTCAAAATCAAACAGCAATCAATGAGAGTAAGCAGTCAGTACGAAAAATAACTTCTGACCTGGCGGAATTAAAGATAGATGTGGCTTTATTGAAAAAAGACTCAGAACACGCATCTGAAATGATGGAAGAAATTAAAGCCAACCAAACGCACATCATCAAACTATTGAGTGAAGGATAAAAAATGGCACAACCAACGATAACAGCCAACAGCCAAGCATATAATCCAGCAGATAATAATGCAGCTACTACTAGGACATTTAGCAGTGTTACTATCCCCGCAACAGCCAATACTGTTTTTATTCTTTTTGCTCTTGATGCTACTGAAGCATCTAGGACAATTACAAACATCAGCTCAAGCGACTCCACTTTAAATGCTGTTAGGTCACACTTTGTAGATGTTTCTCCATCCGCTAATATAAGGTCTACTGGATTAGCCATTTATGACACAAGGACTCTTGGAGCTTTATCAGTTACAATCACAGGAACGGCAAGTTCTTCAAGTACAAACAAAGGTATATTGGGGGTCGTAACTACTGATGGCTATTTAGAAAGTTTTGCAGCTACTGGAGAAAGAAGCAGCACTGTCATAGAAAGCGCATCTTACTCAGGAAACCACGCCAATACCACAATGGTTCTTATGGGTTCTAAAGATGGTGGGGTAGGAAGTTTTAGCTTTACAACTGGAACTGAAATATTTGCAACAGAAGCAAGTGCTGGTGGTATTTCAATGTATGCTGGAAAGCAGTCTACCAATGGCACTGGTGATAAATTAGGTGTAAAAGAAATAGTAGCAGCGAAAGGCGATACAGAAGAATGTTCTGAACTAACAATTTTAATAAGCTCACAGCCAAATCCATACGCTGACATCGACCCTAGAGGCGACATAATTTCACACGATATAATTACTAACTAACGAGGTAACAATGACTACAGCATATAACAACTCAAGCGCAGCAGCCATGACGGGTACGGCTGCGGCTTTAGGAGAAGATTTTGTTTTATCAACTGGATCATCAAGGACTTTTTTTACTGTACCAGCAATAGGCCCTACCGAAAGCTTAACCCTTCAAATAAGAAGAGTTGGAAGCTCAGACTATGTTGACGTAGGGACTTTAGTTGACGGAAAAAAAGGCAATACAGGAGTCGTTACTGCTAGAGGCAATGGAGACTCAACTTTCCGAGTAAATAAGTCCGCTACTAGCGTCAGCACTGCGGTATTTTTTGATTAATGATTAAACGACAAAAGAAAAGAAAGCTTACCAAGCAGCAGGAAAAGTTTGTTGATCTAATGGCTCGTGGTTATCACGAAGGCCGAGATCCAACAAAGATGACTGTAATGGATGCTTTTAGGTTGGCAGGATATGCACCTGACAACGGTAACGCCTATCGCCTATACAAAGACCTAAAAGACATAATTAAAGAGAAGCGTGATGATCTTGTTGATGAAAATCAAGTTGCCTCGTTAGCTACCAAGATCATTGAAGACATTATGGTAAATCCAGATGTCAGACCAGAGATTCGCCTAAAGGCGGCACAAGACGTTCTGCACAGAACAGGTCATGATAAACCTAAAGAAGTTAATTTTAACCAAACAGTATCAGAGCTTTCTGATGCGGAACTTGATGAACAACTATCCGAGCTGATTGAATCATCTACAAATGTCAAACAACTTAAGCAAGGCTGAAAAAGAGAAACTCCTAAGATTAATGCAGGAGAGAGAGGAAAGGCGAAAGTTTAATATTATCGCCCAATGGAGTCCGTATGGTTGGCAGGAAATCCTTGCAAATGCGACAAAAGAAAACAATCAGTGCCTAGCAATGGCGGGCAACCGGGTAGGGAAAACCTATACTGGCGCTAGAATTACAGCGTGTCACCTAACAGGAAAATATCCTGACTGGTGGAAAGGAAAGCGGTTTACCAAGCCGATCAATGCCTGGGCTGCTGGTGCTAGTACGGTTACGACAAGAGACATTCTACAGAAAGAGCTGTTGGGTGATCCTGTCAATTTGGAGCTAAGAGGTTCTGGAGCAATACCTAAAGACTGTATTGTAGATGTAGTTAGGAAGCCTCAGATACCAAACGCAGTAGAAAGTATTGTAGTCAAGTTCCACAATGCTTTTGGCGTACACATAGGTGAGTCGGTACTATCTTTTAAGTCCTACGAGATGGGCGAAGAAAAGTTCATGGGTTCATCTCTAGACTGGGTGTGGCTAGACGAGCAACCAGCACAGAATATATATACCCAGTGTTTAACAAGGACATTGGATAAGAGGGGTTACGTTATGATGACGTTTACTCCTGAAAGTGGCATGACTCCTGTTATTAATCAGTTTTTAAAAGACAGGAAGAAAGGCCAGTTTCTAATACAAGCAGGGTGGGACGAGGCGCCGCACCTTGATGAAGATTCAAAAGAGCAGATCCTAGCGCAGTACCTCCCTAACGAAAGGGAGATGCGTACAAAGGGTCAGCCAGTGTTTGGTAGAGGCATGGTCTTCCCTTACTCGCTTGAAAAGCTGGTAGTGGAGGACTTTGACATACCTGATTCTTGGCCGAGGATATGCGGTATTGACTTTGGATTTGATCACCCTACGGCGATTGTATGGGGTGCAATAAATCCAGAGAACGGTTGCTTTTATGTGACTGACGAATATAGAGAATCTCGTCAAACCGCAGTCGAACACGCCATAGCGATAAGGGCTAGACCGCATCAGCCACCTATAGCCTGGCCTCACGATGGCAACAGGACGTTTGATGGCGGTCAGTCAATGGCACAGCAGTACAGACAGGAAGGAGTTAACTTCCTACCAGAACACTTTACAAATCCCCCTGACATATCGCAAACTAAGGGAGATATAAAGATTTCTGCTGGTATTACTGCAATGACTAGAGCAATGCAGAAAGGATTATTTAAAGTATTCCAGAGCTGTCACTTATGGCAGCAGGAATACGGAACTTATCATTTTGGTGATAATGGCAAGATAGTAGACAAAGAAGACGATTTGATGTCTGCCACAAGATACGCATTCCAGAGCCAAAGGTTTGCACAAGCATCTGAGTCAAACAAAAAAAGGCGACCTTGGGAAACCGAGGAGACTAACAACTACAACTGGGTCACATAATGGCAGTTTCCAACAAAGACTTACTAACCGTAATTAGATCATACGAAGATAATGTATCTGACCACATGGACAGCGATGCAGCGCAAACTCGCGCTGATCTTATTGATTACTATCTTGGTGAGCGATACGGGAATGAACGTGACGGCTACTCGAAAATCGTTACCAGAGAAGTCTATCAGACTGTTGAGAATATCAAAGCCGATGTTGCCGAGCTTTTCATTGCAGACGATGAAACTGTTAGATTCGAGCCAGAAGGCCCAGAAGACGTAGAAGGCGCACAACAAGCAACTGACTACGTTAGATATGTATTTTATCGTCAAAACGATGGGTTTAGCGTAATACTAGATGCTTTGATGGATGGACTTCTTCAGCGACAAGGCGTTATTAAGCGTTGGCGGCACATGGAAGACATGGTGACCAACCATAGCTTTGAAGAAATTTCAGAAACCGCATTTGCTATATTAATGGCAGATCCAGAAGTGGAAATTACTGAGTTTACAGAAGCTTTTGACGAAATGACACAATTAAGTGTTTACAGCGGAAAGTTATTAAGAACTAAAACTGAAAGCGAAACTAAAGTAGAAGTTATACCACCTGAAGAGTTTGCCATAGACCGTAACGCAGTTAGCGTAGAAGAAGCTAAGTACGTTAGACAAAGAAAGCTTGTATCTAAAAGCGACTTACTGCAAATGGGTTTTGACGTTAAAAAAATTGAAAAAGCTGCAACATCTTCTGGATATAATGAATATGACTCTCCTGAAAAAATTGCTAGGGATTTTGATGGCGATAACTATCATGATGATGATGACAACACTATTGCTCCTGTTTACGATTTGCACGAAGTTTATATGCGTTATGATCGTGATGAAGACGACTATGATGAGCTTATTAAAGTATGCAAAGTAGGCAATGTTGTTCTTAATGTAGAAGAGGTAGACGAAATTCCTTTTGTTGTATGGACTCCTATTCGCATCCCGCACAGATTAACAGGTCTTTGCCCTGCCGATGCAGCAGCTCCGATGCAAAAAGTTAAAAGTACACTTTGGAGAAACCAGCTAGACAACCAATACAATCTTAATAACGGTCGCCCTGTTATTGTTGAAGGCCAAGTAGACTTAGATTCAGTGATGAGTAGTAAGCCCGGCGCGCCTTACATTGTCAAGCATCCTAATGCTATTTCATTTCCACAGCAGCCTTCATTTGGCGCTCATACCTATAACATGATGGGTATTGCTGATCAGATGCTAGAGCAAAACGTAGGATCTACTGATAACTCTATTAGCCCCGACATTCTGCATGGCAACACAGCGGCGGGTGCGGTTAGCCAGGTTTTATCTAAAAGACAAGCTAGGGTTAGATTAATAGCGAGAGAGTTTGGTGAATTTTTACGCAAAGTATTTATGGGTATCTACGAGCTAGAAATTGCTCATGCAGATGACAAATCTATATTCCGACTAGACAATAAGTTTGTAGAAGTAGACCCAAGAAACTGGCATGCACGAAAAGACGTTACGGTTCTTGTTGGTTTAGGTAACGGATCTAAAACTGAGCAGTTATTTCACATGCAACAAACTATGGCTGCACAACAAGCAATGGTTGGCGCTGGCGGTATGGGAATTACTGTTACACCGCAGCAGATTGTACAGTTGCAAGAAGATATGGTAAGACTGTATGATAAGAGCGCACATGGCAGGTACTTCACACAGCCACCTGCTGAGTTTACAGGGCAACCAGAGCCTCAAGAGCCAGGCATACAAGAGCAAGCTATATTAGCCCAAATACAGATAGAGCAAGAAAAGCTTGAGATTGAAAAAGCCGAGCTTGCAATAAAAGAACAAGAATTCTTATTGAAAGTTAAAGAACATGAAGATGAGAATGAATTTAAAATAGCGGAACTTAACTTGGAGGCGCGCAGTGAGAGAGCAGTCAAGATTGGTAACTAGTCTTGTTAGTGAGAGCGCAGATGGCGAAACTAAGTTAAAAGTAGCAAACGCAGCCGCAAGGCTTATTGAAGATAGCGCAGTGCAGTTTATTTTTCAAGAAATGGAAGATAATCTATACAGGGCTTTTTCTGGAGTGCAGAACCCGGAACAAGGTGAGGCTCTTTGGAGAGAGGTAAAGGTAGTTAAGGCTTTAAAAGAGAATTTGGAGTGGTATGCAAATCAAAGAGAAACACTCGGAAAACAAGTCCGAGGAAGATAAAGAATATTATATCGTATCTGGTGATTTGGTTAACTGGATGCGAGGAGTAGCGTTTACTAAGTTGACGCTACAAGAGGTAGATGGGTTTACTGATGAGTTGTTTAATACACCAACTTTTCAGCAATACCTAGAACTGCAAAAAAACAAACCAAAAATTATCACTTAACAAAGGATAACGGCATAGCCGACCCTTCAAGGATATTAAAATGACTGATGAGAATAATTCTTCGGAACTCTCTTTAAGCGACCCAATTTCACAGGCTGCTGGAATAGAGGCAGTATTGGGCATGATCAACCCTAAAGAAGTAGGACAAGTTGAGAATGATTCTGTACCTGAAGCTGAGTTAGAGGAAGACTTTGTAGAAGAGTCTGTAGAAGAGTCTGTCGATGACGAAGTGGAAGAAACACTCGATCAAACTGAAGACGATGAGTTGGAAGAGAGTGATGAGCCAGAAATGTCTGGTGACATCGAGCTTGACGACAGCGAATACGATTATTTAGTTTCTGCCAAAGAGTTCTTGAATGAGAACGGTCTTGATGATATTGAAAAAATCAAGAGTGGCATATTGATGCAGGGTGATTATACGCGTAAGACTCAGGCGTTATCTGACGAGCGCAAGGCATTTGAGGCAGAGCGAAACACATCTCTCGAAGAAACAGCAAGACTGTTAGAGGTGGCTCAAGCAATGGTATACGGTCAGCGACCAACCCATACAACTCAAGAGCTTTTAGCGTTAAAAGAGTCAGATCCCTATGCTTATGAACAAGCTTTAGAAGCAAAGGTTCTTTACGAACAAAAGGAATCTGAAATAAACAGCGTAGCTAGTAAAGTAGCCGAGCAATACCAAGCACAACAAGCAGAGCAGTTACAGGCTCAATCAGCGCAACAGGCAGAATTGTTAGTTCAATTAGAGCCTGGGTTTGCAGATCAAAAAATTGCAACCGAGAAAGTAAGCGTGATGACTGAGTATTTTAAAAGCATTGGGGGTGACCCTGAAATGCTTAATACTGTAAATGACGCTATTGCGTTAAAGGTGTTACATGATGCTGCAATGGCTAGTCAATCGCAAAAACAGGTTGCTGAAAGTAAAGCTCCTAAAAAGAAGACTTCTAAAACTGTTATAAGAAAAGGGACGTCAAAGAGTCGTGCGGAAAAACAGGCTGCGGCAGAAAAAGCTAAAAGAAAAAATCTTTATAAAAAAGATGGCTCTATTAGCCAACAAGCTGCCGTAGATTTTATACTCGATTCTTTTAATAGGTAAAATATCATGGCTAGTATTACAAGTGCAGTAACCGCCAAAACTCTTGGCGATGCAAGTAACATCCGAGAAGATCTCGGTAATGTTATTTATAACGTGTCTCCTTTTCAGACACCATTTACATCAGGAATTGCTACAAGCGCAGTTACAGCAGATAACCACGAATGGTTGACTGATACTTTAGCGGCGGCAGCAACTAACGAACACGTTGAAGCAGATACTTCAATAACTGCTGTAACAAGTACTCGTACTCGAAAAACTAACAACGTACAGATTTCACAAAAATCTGTTATTGTTACTCAAAAAGCTGAGTTCTTTGATCGTGCTGGTATACCAGGCAAAGAGATGGCTTATCAATTAGTTAAAGTTGGTAAAGAACTACAAATGGATATTGAGTTATCAGTTCTTTCAAACTACACAGCAAAACGTGCAGCTACTGCTTCTCAAGCAGGTAGATCAGCTAGTGTTGCAAGTTGGATAGGTACAGACTCTAACCAAAGCGTTGGTTCAGGTGGTTCAGTAAATGGTGCATCTACAGGTGCAACAGGGCCTTCTAATGGCACAGACAGAGATCTTACTGATGGAATCATGGAAGGTGTTTTAGATGGAATCTGGGAAAACTCGGGTGATTTTTCTAACACTAAAATCATGGCTGATGCCTCAAGAGTAGCTTCTATTCGTGACAAGCTAACTGGTATTGCAAATGATGTAAACAGTGATGCAAAAACAGGCGAAATCTACAACAGAGTAGCTGTTTATGTATCTCAGTATGGCCCATTAGCAATTATACCTAACAAGCATATGCCAGCTAATACTATTTATATTTTAAATATGGACACTTGGGGCTTTGGTGTTGCAGGTGGTAAGAAAATTCATACTACTGATATTGCTACACAAACTTCAGCTGAGCAAAAATTGTTACAAACCTACTATTCTTTAGAAGCTCGTTCTGAAGAAGCTAATGGTGCAATCTACGACATTAACTAATGTCGATTTAAAAAGGACGGGGAGCTTCGGCTCCCTTTTCCTGTAACTAGGAGATTATTATGCCATACGGTAAAGGCACATACGGATCTAAAGTTGGTCGTCCTGCAAAAAAAAACAAAAAGAAAAAAGATAAAAAAAGTAAAAAAGGTAAAAAGTAATGCCTGATTTGACTAAAAGACAAAAAGCTACTTTAGCTAGACATAAAAAACATCATACATCTAAGCATATGGCTTTTATGATAAAAGAGATGAAAAAAGGCAGCACCTTCACTGAGTCTCATAAAAAAGCAATGAAAAAAGTAGGAAAATAAAAATGCCAGCTAAAAAAGGTTTATACGCAAACATTCATGCTAAACGCAAAAGAATTAAAGCAGGTAGCGGTGAAAAAATGAGAAAGCCTGGCACTAAAGGCGCACCTACTGCAAAAGCATTTAAGAAAGCAAAGAAAACAGCTAAGAAAACAGCTAAGAAAAAGTAATGGCTAAAGTTAGAATAAAGCGTAAGACAGACCCTCGACTTGCAAGAGCCGGGGTTTCTGGTTACAACAAGCCTAAAAGAACACCTAATCATCCTACTAAGTCACATATTGTAGTGGCAAAGTCAGGGGATCAGATCAAAACAATACGTTTTGGTCAGCAAGGAGCAAAGACTGCTGGTAAGCCTAAAAAGGGTGAGTCAGAAGCAATGAGAAAGAAACGAGCGTCATTTAAGGCTCGTCATCGTAAAAACATAGCCAGAGGCCCTATGTCAGCGGCTTACTGGGCTAACAAAGTTAAATGGTAGGAGAGAGGATGAGCAAAATATACGAAGAATTAAAATATGGAATAAAAGAAGATATACACATGGATGAAGGTGTCATGTATACACACCTACGTCAAGATATATCTAAGTTATTGGATGACAATAAAAGAAAAAGAAATGAAACAAACGATTGGATTAAATACGATCCTAAAAAAAACTTTCATCAAGTTTTAGACCTATCTATGACTGATGTTATGAGATTTAAAACAGAGCATGGAATAGATATATTAGGAAACCATGTAGACTGGAAGTATGTGTTTAAGCTAATAGAAACACATTACCCATATATGAAAACCACAACAGCGAGACTGTAATGGCATTAGCAACAGACAGCGATTTACAAGCAGCTATAGCGGATTGGTTAAACAGATCAGACTTAACCTCTGTTATTCCTGACTTTCAAACATTAGCGCAGTTAAGAATTAACCGTAAGCTATCTATTGTAGAGCAAGAAGTCGTATCTACAATCACACCAACAGCACAAGCTACAGTTCTTCCTACTGGCATTACAGCTATGATTAGCGTAACAGACTCTAAAGGTAACGCACTAGAGCCTGTATCAATGAAGGAGATGTTTAACTACTCTGATGAGAGTGGTAGTGTATCTCGTTATGCAATCTCAGGAAACGACATTTACCTAGCCCCTACGCCAACAAGTGAAAGCACAGAAGTTTATACCCTTGTGTATCGTAAGGATATGAATCTAGGTAACTACGAGTCACTTAACTACGCAATCTTACAAGATATTTATTTAAACGCATCTTTGATGGAAGCTTACGTCTACCTTAAAGATGACTCAAGAGTTGCCTACTTTAAAAACATGGTTGATGAAGGCGTTATGGACGTACAAGCACAAAGATCAAAGCAAGGCATAGGCCGTTCACGAATTAAAGACGAAAGTATAGAAGTTAACGGAGGACCACTAGCGTGAGTTCAGAAATTAATGATGCAAAGCCAGAGCAGGGCAATGCTACAACCGCCAGCGTAAGAGCTAACTTTACGGCTGCAAAAACAGAAATAGATAACTTTGAAAGAATGACTGAAGATAAAGTCATTACCTCTACAGTTAATGCAATGACGGCAAATTTTGCAAATGACGTAACCCTAGTTGAAGGCCGAAGAATTACTGTAGAAATAGGCAACACTAATACTCAAGCAGGAGCCAATGTTACCTTAGACGTAGATGGCACTGGGGCAAAACAAGTTGTTCGTCAGGATGGCTCTGATATTGTTATTGGAGACTTAAAAGCTGGACAATATTGTGATTTTATGTACGCTGCTTCTGGCGGCTCTAACATTCAAGATAAATGGGTTTGGTTAAACAGCCCATACGCCGAATTAATTACTGCTTTAAGACAAGATGTAATTGCCAGTATGTTTCCTGTTGGGGCTATTTTTACAACTACTACCAACTATAGTGCTGCCAGTAACGGAGCAGCAGTATCAGCTGCTCTTGGTTTAGCAAGCACAGTACAATGGCAAAGATACGCAAAAGGCAGAACTATTGTTGGTTTTGATTCTGGTTATACGCCAGCATCAGGATCTGCTTCATCAACAGATCGTATAACGCTTACCTTTACAGCCTCAGAAGGCGAATCAGGACAGCTTCACCCTTTTGGGGTAGGCGATACAATTACAACTACTGGGTTTAGTACGGCTCAAGCTAACGTACCTAATGGCACAGTTATATCGGCTACAGCAAATACAATTACATACGCTTCAAGCTCTAGCATTGGCTCTGGAACTGCATTAACAGGAGATATGGGTACGGTTGTTAATCAAGCAATGGATGTTGCGTTAGAGGCTGGCGGTGCTTCTAACCATGTGCTTGTACAAGCAGAGATGAATCATAACCATCAGTGGTATAAAGGCTCTGTTTCTGGGTCTGGCAACAGAAGAATTGAGTTAAATACTAATTCAAACGGTTCTGGAACTTACGATGAATCTGCTAATGCAGAAGAATTAAATAGTGGTGCTGGCGGTGCCGATTTATACACCGACAGCTATACAGACAACAACAGAGCTATTTCTACTGGTGCAGTAGTAACAGCACATAACAACCTGCAACCTTACATTACTACTTACATTTGGAAGCGAACAGCTTAATGCCATTTGAAACTGATAAAAGTAACGGCTTTAAATTTGATGCGTCAGAGCTATTAAAAACTGGCGTATATCCTGAAGCCTTTGATCGCAGAATACCTTTCTGGGAAACTGTAGACGGTGTTCAATACACCGAGTTTGGTATGCGTAGAAAAGCTGGCCGAGAAGAGAAGCATGATTTTACCGCTCAAGGATCTGGAACTGATATTCGTGGATTAATAGCAACCAAAGAGTTTAACGACAAAGTTGCTTATATAGGCGATTTAAATAGAATTTACTCTTACAGACTTTCTCCTGCATCAACTTCTGCTGCTATAGACACAGTAGGTACGGGATATACGCTAATTAATGAGGCTACTGCTACTGGTTGGGATGAATCTGTAAATTTTCCTGATGTGCAAATAGCTCTTTCTGGAGCAACAATATCAGGCGGCCTTTGTGAGGTTACTACATCAACTGCACATGGTCTTATTGATGGATCATTAGTTAATATAGTAGGTCTAACAGACTCTACTGGCGCTAATGTTGCTGGGGATAACATAGTTGTTAAAAATGATCTTGGCACAATAATGTCAGCGAACAAGTTTAAGTTTTCTACCGCATCAACTGGAACTGTAACTATTGCTGGAAGCCCTCCTAGTGCAAGTGCATATGTTGAATTTACAGAAACACAATGGTTAGACCTTGTTTCGGTTAGTGTTGGCCCAGTAGGGTTTACTTATTATCAAAAAACTACTTGGGATGAGGGTGTTAATGAGCCTGACCAATGGGACTTTGAAACTTACGGATCATTTGTGGTAGGGGCTAAAGGATCAACTAAGCCAGTAATTAAAAAAAACAATGTCAACTTTAACTTATTTCACAATGACCAGGTTAGCGGCGCTGTCGTTCATGTTGATGGAACTGCAAATCAAGTTAACGATGAGTTAACTCAACACGCTACGACTGGTTCTGGAAGCGGGCTAACCGTTACTGTTACAGAGGTGGATAGCGGAAAGTTAGTAGCTTTTGAAATTACAGACTTTGGATCTGGGTATGTTGATGACGAAGTAATAACTTTAACAAACGCTCATAGCGGGACAAAGTCTCAAATAAAATTATCAGTTCCTGATATAGATTACGATTCAGTACAAGCGTTTCACAAGCAAGGGCCACACCTTTTAGCGTTTAATTACTCCAAAGGAACAACTACATATGAAACAAGTTTTTCTTGGTGTAGCGCTGATGATTTAGATGTTTGGGTGCCAAGTGCAACAAATACTGCTGGCGAGCTTTTAATAAGAGAGGCCAACACGCCTATTAAGTGTGTAGCTCAGTTAGGTAGCTCTTTAGCGGTTTACACAGAAAGCCAAATGTTTTTGGTGTCTTATGTTGGGTTGCCAAACATATTTGGTTACAAAGCTGCCTTAGAAAACGATGTTGGAGCTGTTTCTCCAAACTCTGTTGTTTCCGTTGGCCGTAAAAACTATGGGCTTTGCCGAGATGGTTTTTTTGTAACAGATGGAGCATCTACGCTGTTGATTGGCCGTCAAAGCGGAATGAACGAATATTTTAGAGATAACGCAAACATTAGCGCTTTGTCTAAAGTCTATGCTTTTGATAATGCTAAAGAGAATGAAGTGGTCTGGGGCATCCCAATGAACTCTTCTAACATTTCACAAGAAATATATTACAACTACAAAACAAATCAATGGGGAATGAGAACGTCTAATGTGACCGCTTATTTATCAAGGGGAATATTTAATGAGTCATTGTCAGCGGATGCTGACGGCAAATTTTATTACGAGGGAACAACTCCAGCACTTGCCAATCCAGCAGTAGTAGCCGAGACTAGAGCGCACGACTTAAATAACGCAGATAGAATTAAAGAAATTACTGCATTGCGTGTAGGCAAAGAGGGCGAAGGATCTCCTACTGTTAGCGTAGGGTTTACAGAAACAATAGATGCAACACCTACTTATTTAGATAAAGATAAATTTATTGTTGACAATACTTTTAAAAGTTTTCCTGTGAGAACTGCTGGACGATATATACACTTAAAGGTAGAAAGTAACGGCACTAATGATGATTGGGAATTAACCGATATGGTTATACAGGGTCGATTTGAGGGCGAAAGATAGATGGCTAATCTGCCAGAGGAGTATGACCGAGTATCGCTTGAGGAAGAACTTAGGGATCTTCAACAAAAAATAGACGACATGAAGACTCTTATTACGTTTATTCCTTTGGCAAACCCTCCTGTAGTAACAAGCAGAGACAAAGGGTTAGTTGCTTACAGCGATGGAAGCGTTACATGGGTTGGATCAGGCTCAGAAGGACTGTATAGGTATACAGGTAGTGCATGGGTTAAAATAGGTTAAATCAAGAGGAGAGAGGTATGTACCCAAGTGTAGAGAAGATAAAAACTATTGAAGAGCTAAAATTAGTTATTGAAGAAGGAAAAAAAGACAATCACAACCTGCTTAACCCAACTCACGTTGTTAAAAAAAACAATGAAATAATAGGAGCTTGGTCTTTAGCAGGAGTTCCGCTTGTAACCGCTTGGAATAAAACAGATTCAGTCAATAAAAGAGATAGTTTGCAAATACAAAACATTGTAAATGCTTTGATGAGCGAAAAAAACCAAGATGTGTATTTAATTGCTTGTGACAAAGATTCAAATTATACAAAATTTATGGAAAGAGTAGGCTACAAACCCTACTGGGAAACAATATTATATATTAAGGAGTAAATCATGTGTGGTGGCGGTAGTACAACTACGACAACAAAACCTTTTAAACAGCAAAGGATGGCTTTATCGCGGCTTTTTGATACAGCTGAAGATTTATATGAGCAAGGGCCAGATCAATTTTTTCCCGGTCAAAGCCTTGCAAGTGTGTCTCCTGATACATTAGCTGCCCAAGAGATGGCTAGAGGCGCTATTGAGGGTCAGCAACAAATAGCAGATGCAAACCGAGCTGCACTTTCTGGCATGCTTGACCCAAACTCGGCTGCTGGTCGTGCTGCTACACAGCCTTTTATAGATAGATTGCAAAAACAAATATTGCCCGGAATAGGTAGTACGGCTATAAGACAAGGTGCTTTTGGAGGCAGTAGACAGAGAATCCAAGAGGAAGAAGCTGGCGCTAAAGTAGCTGATGCGGCCACACAAGCAATACTAAGAAACCAAGCTAATGCAATGAGGTTTGTTCCTAGCGCCCAAGCAAGTATGCTTGCACCATCAAGAACTTTAGATGCTCTTGGTCGTGCCGCACAAGGTCGTGAGCAAATGGAAATACAGGATGCTATGCGTAGATTCCAGTATGCGCAACAAGCTCCTCAGACAGCTCTTGACAGGCTTGCAAGTCGTATTACTGGCACAAGCTTAGGAACCATAAATCAGCAGCAAATACCTAGTCAAGGAATGAATCAGTTGTTAAGCGCAGCAGGGTTAGGTTTAGCTGGATATGGATTATTTAAACAACCAACGGTTTAATAAAATGATTGGAATGATAAGAAGGCTTCAAGAAAAAGGCCAAGCGGAACAACAACAAACCGATGCTTTAGTTGATTTTATTCAAGACGAGCTAACTATTGATGCTATGAAAAAAGTAGCGCCAATATTGCCTGTTAAAGAAAATATGCAAATGGGAATGGGTGCAATACAAAACTTTGCACCAATAACACAATCTGACGCTTCTGTTTTGCAAAGACTACTAGATGAAAACAAAGAAAAGGCGATAAGAGCTTTAGAAAGAAGACAAGATGAGCCTTTAATGAATTTGCCATTTTACCCGCCAAAAGAAGATATTGATTTAGAAAAGTTAGAGAAAAAAATGCCATTTAATTTACTACAAGGGCAAAACACATCTCCGCTTGATTATATTCAAAAGCTGCCAATGAGAAAATTTGACAATGGTGCAATACAAAACTTTGCACCAATAACACAAAAATCTATGGAAATGATAAGAAAAAACCAAACAATGAACCCAACCATTTTGAAAGCTAGGGGTATGTAAGATGGATCCGTTTACTATGTTGATTTTAGCTTCTACGGCTCTTGGTGCTAATGTAGCTAAAAACAAAGATCAGAATATTCTTGAAGGCGCTTTAAAAGGTGCGGCTTTAGGTTCGGGTCTTGGGTTTGCTGGAGGTGTTGGTACTGCTGGCGCTGG
>CEQA01031592.1_pt1 | contig 16385 bp, 30 predicted proteins | sample 530501 | NCBI WGS metagenome assembly CEQA01 (sample SAMEA2620227, study PRJEB7988) | marine metagenome | isolation source: saline water (ENVO:00002010), including
CCCGACATGACTGAGAGGACACTATACAGATGGCAATCAGAGGCTCTGGATGCCGTGCGTCAGGCATTCGCTACGGATGCCCCAGACACTACCATAGCAGCCGTCACAGGGGCTGGTAAGACCGAGGTGGCATTGAGGGTCATAGAGGAGTGGAATGGGCTAGTGACAATCGTCGTTCCCCGGAAGGCTCTGATGATTCAATGGCTTGACGATCTGAACAAGGACTCGTTCCTTCATTCTCATGTCGTCGGCAGATTTGGTGGTGGTGGCATCAAGGGATGGGGCGAGGGGGCGGCGGGCAGGATCACCATAGCCACCCTCAATGCCATGAGGTCTGGGAAAGTCACCGAGGCCATCGAGAAGAGTGACATGAAGCACCTAGTCATAGTGGATGAGTGCCACAACCTCAGAGGAGAGAAGAACCGACTGGCATTGTCTGATGAAATAACGCCGAGGGACGCTGTTCTAGGGCTGTCGGCAACGCCGCACCCCACCATAGAGGCTCAGGACGTTATCGAGTCCCTATGCGGCCCCATTCGATACTCCTATCGCTATGCTCAGGCTCTGGCTGATGGAGTCATACCAGAGTTTGTCTTGAACGCCGTCCAAGTCCCATTGACACCAGAGGAGAAGGCGGCCATCGCCAGCGTCACTCAGAGGATCAAGGGGGTGATGAGGGACTACAACGAGTCCGGCGACCATCACTTGAAGACATTGGCAAAGCATCTGGGGATGGAGAGAAAGAGACTCCTCAATGATGCCACGTCGAGATACTCGTTGGCGGTGCGGCTCCTCAATCAAGAGCCGAACACGCCGACCATGGTTTTCCATGATACCATAGAGGGCGTCGAGAAGTTAGGCAGGGCCACGTCCCATCTGGATCCAGCCATCTATCATAGCAAGAGCAAGGAGGGGCAGAGAAGCATCAACAGGTTCCTGTCAGAGGAGACTGACCATCTATACTCATGCCTCGCTCTAGCAGAGGGATTCAATGCGCCGAGGGTCGAGAGGGCAATCATGATGTCCGGGCCGAACGCACCGCTTCGTCGCATTCAGACTCTAGGGAGATGCCTCAGAGGGAGGACGGACAAACCCAATGAGATATTCTTCATGTATGTCCCCGGCACGAAGGATGCAGAGGGGCTTCACAATCTGCTTGAGGAGGCAGACATACCGAAGGACGTGGTGAAGCATTGGGCCATGAGCGAGGAGGGACTCAGCCCGATCTCCAAACCGGAGGAGAGAGTCCTGAGTAATGCAGCCAAGAGAAAGAGGAGCATGAGGAACCTCACTAAGGAGCAGAAGGAATTAGTCGATAGGCATGGGTGGGCAGCACTAACGAATCGTATCAACAAACGCCGTGGTGGGAAGCGACCCACGCTTCAAGAATTGATTGACAAGCAATTGGATGAGAAGTATGGTAGCGTGGATGGATCATGGGACGAATTCGTCCAAGGATTCTGATTCAGATAGACAATTTATATGTGAATAGGAGTAAGGAGAGCCATGAGTCACCCAATCGAATTCACGTTCACCATTGTTTGTGATGAGGGAATCGAGCCATCTTACCACGTCATAGGAGAGGTTCTGGGGGCGGACGGGGTGGTCGGCAGGGTCAAGGCCGAATTCGACTCTCTGGAGGCAGCAGAGCAATGCTATGCCGCCCATGAGGAGACAGCCATCAAGAGAAACTTCAGGTGCATCTCAAGGAATGCCCTGCCCAAGGGTGATGAGTCATGGATCACCATGTCACGATGGAGGAATAACATTGAGTGAGGAGATACCATCATGGGTCAAATCAGCCTTGGAGATTGATGGCTTGGACTGGTCGGAATCCTCCATCCCGGCATTGGATGGGCCATGCCCAGAATGTGGTCGAGAGGTTGATTCATGCACTCATGAGGAGGCTGATGGGAAATTGCCGGATAGGATCGCTTGCTATGACTGTTGGACGATACTCCATGGCAAACCATACGACTCTGAGGAATTGCTTTGCAGAGCGTGTGGACACTTCGATATTGTGCTAGTCCATCGCTTACCCAAGTAAGGATTCATAACGACATACCCTTCTCTGTGTTTGATGGTTCAGTCGCTGAGTGGTATCAATATCCCCCTGTTTCTCACTAAGATAGACTGGACTATCCTTTACAATCAAGGAGGGCATCTATGAGTTATCGTTGTATGCACCCTAATTGCTCCAAATGGAGTCCACACCTGTTCAGCCTATGCTACTATCATGCTACATGGGGGATAGAGGAGGAGGGGATGAAGGAGGCTCTTGAGAAATGAGTGCCTCTGTCATGATAGTCTCCGGTTGCTTGGCTATGTCTTCTTTCATTGTTGCTGGCATTTACTACATCCTGTATGTGCTAAAGGAAATACTTAGTGATGGGGGGATGCTAGATCTCCACTAGCCCAGAACAGGCCCAAGAGAATCTGGAATTGGTTCAAGGCATGGCCGTGGCGGGAATCGCACTAATTCTTTGGCTCTATATCTTCTTCAAGGTCAAACTACTCCTTAGAAAGTGATTGCATCGGCGTGATTATAGGGTCAATCATGTCAGCCACAAACCATGAACAACGTGCCACAAGGCAATCAACCGATATTCATAATGAAGGAGGGGACGGAACGGATCAGAGGGAAACCGGCTCAGAGCAACAACATAGCAGCAGCCAAGGCGGTTGCTGAGAGTGTGCGTTCGACGCTAGGCCCGGAGGGGGCTGACAAGATGTTAGTCGATCCATCTGGGGATGTAGTCATCACCAATGATGGAGCAACGATACTGAATCGTCTTGATGTCGAACACCCGGCGGCGAAACTAATCATAGAGGTGTCCGAGACTCAGGAACAAGAGGCACATGATGGCACGACATCAGCAGCCATCCTCGCGGGCGCATTGTTAGAGAAGGCAGAGGACTTGTTGGATGATAGCATACACCAGACAATCATATGCAGAGGATACAGACAGGCGTATGATTTGGTAAAGGAGGAGTTGGGTAATCTCGGATGGGATGCAGAGGATGTTGATCTGACTGATGTCGCTAGAACCAGTCTAACGGGGAAAAGCGCAGAAGGAGCGATGGACGTTATTGCCAACATCTGTGTCCAAGCCATGACGGCCATTGGCCCCAATGGGACGCTAGATGATGTCATGGTGGCTTCGTTCTCAGGAGGGACATATGCAGAGTCCTCGCTCATCGAAGGAGTCCTCATAGAGAAGGAACGTCCCCATAGTGAGATGCCATCACACTTGACTGATGCTCACGTCCTGTTAGTCACAGAGGAGATAGGCATCAAGGAGACAAAGTTTGACACGACGCTCAACATCAAAAACCCGGATCAGGTCAAGGACTTCTTGGCTCAAGAGGAGGAGATGCTCAAAGATATGTGCGCTCAGATAGTGGCGTCCGGGGCTAATGCGGTATTCTGTCAGAAGGAGGTTGATGACCTCGCCATGCACTATCTCGCCAAGGCCGGGATTTTCTGTTTGAAGAGAGTAAAGCGATCTAAGATAGAGGCTCTCAGAAAGGCAACGGGAGCGAAGTTAGTGAATGGTTTGGATAACATAGAGAGTGATGACATAGGCGTAGCATCAGAGGTCAAGGAGGTCAAGTTTGGAGACTACCATTGCACCGTGGTGAAGTCTGATACGACAACAAGTGTCACCGCTTGTCTCCGAGGTTCCACCGGCCATGCCGTTGATGAGATAGAGCGAGCATGGGAGGATAGCATGGGCGTGGTGTATCTGAGTGCGAGAGCCAAGACGCTCCTAGCAGGGGGTGGTGCGGCATATGCTCACTTAGCGAGACACTTGAGGAGAAAGGCCACCACCATGGGTGACAGAAAGGGAATGGCAATCAACGCATTCAGCGAGGCATTGGAATCAATACCGAGAACCCTAGCAGAGAACGCCGGGATCGATCCCGTGGATGCTGTCTTAGCATTGAGGAGGGCAAAGAGTCCTGACTATGGAATCAATACACTCGGAAAAGTAGTGGATATGAGAGAGGCTAGAGTCATAGAGCCTCGCAAGGTTGTTGAAATGGCACTTGGTTCTGCCACCGAAGCGGCCATCATGATTCTGAGGATTGATGATGTCATATCAATGAAGGCAGGTGACGGGGGTATGCCACCAATGCCGGGGATGATGGGTTGAGTCCTATCAAGAAGATAATGGCGGGGCGAACAAAGAGGCTACGCCTCAAGATTGTGAAGTATTTGGAGAAGAAAGGGCCACAGAACACCCAACAGATATTCGATCACCTCAACAAGGCATCATATGGGGGGACGACCATTCAACAGGTCGGGAACCTGCTGACTAAAGACCCAAGGTTCCGAGCGATAGGGATCGTTCAAACAAAATCCCCTCAAGCGAATCAGAGATACAACATACAAGTGTGGGATCTCACCCTTGACTACAAGGAGTGGTCGTGATGAAACCACTTGCTCGCAATTACAAGTCCGGCCCTTCACGCAAGCCTGAGAATTACAGACAATGTATAGAGTGCAAGAAGCATAACATCAGGACACAATCGAATGCTTCGACAGTCCGATGCGGCAGGTGTGCTAGACTCAGGAGAGAGGCCCACGGTTGGAAGATCCAAGCACACCCTCTCATCAAGGGCGAAAACTAGCAATTATAGACGATTTTACCCCAAAATGGCTTGCAGTAAGCCGTTTTTGGGCAGAAGGGTTTATGTCCGAATACCATGTCGTTAATTTTACCGGGGCAAAAAGACTCGGTAAAAAGGAGACAAAAAATGAATTGGAAAAAGAAGAAAAAGAAAGCAAAGAAAAACCGAAAAATCGGTAGGGAGCCAGTCCCCAAAGATACGGCAGAAATGATGGCGATGATGGACGCCCATATCGAGAAACAATTGAGACTGACGCCTCCTCATATGAAACTGAAAGTAAAGATCAGGAAGACTACTGAGGGAATGGTATTGGACTTCGATAGGGTGAGAAGGTAAATGTCAAGACCCACACGCACGATAGATGATCTGATTGGAAGAAAAGTCCTAGTTTGGGAGAAGCACCTGCTGACCCGGAAGGCGGCACTAAAGCGAGCATTCTTCTCAACCACTACTTGTAAGATAACCAAGGTCAAGACTGACAAGTCCGGGCTAATCACTCACATCTATGTTGTCAGAGGAGTCAAGCAATTTGACAAGAGGACTGGCAAATTCAAGGTCAAGAAGTGGTTGAAGACACCAAAGAGAATCTCGGTGGACTATTGCACTCAGGACGTGACTAGGATTCGCAGAGAAGGGAACAAGACATTCCAATGGCAATTCCCAAAGAATTGGACGGTGACGACGAAGGCCGGTGTCCAATGGGAGGGAGGAATGGCTCCAATAGCATGGTGGCTCAACAATCAAGACTTGATGCCATACGAGAAGACCAAGAGGATCGATCTGAATAAGAAACCGGCAGCACCGATGTTCAATCTGAGGTTCTAATCATGGCCGTTTTTCCATCTATGATGCCAAATATCCCTAGACATCAGTTTGGTAAGGATGAGTATTGCGAGGGCAGGTGGTGGGATAGGAATGTCTTCCCCCTGCCAAAAGGCGCAAAGCCACCATACAAGAAAACCATTCTCTGTGGCTGTTGTAAAACCAGATGGCCTATCAAGGATTTTTTTCAGATAGACACTAGATACACCTACACACAATGGGTGAATAGAACGAATGAGTCCGAGTGCAAACGCTGTGCCGGGAAGCATCCCGAAAGTAAGGTGGGTTTCCTATGCTGACTTGCTTGAGATCGAGGCCAAGGAATCATAAGCGGGACGCCCTTTGAGCAACCATGAATTGCTTTCGATGTGGAACACTAATTGATGCTAGGAATACCAAGTCAGGACGACGGAATAAGAAGAAGCAATTCTGTGGCAGATGCTATCTGAAGAATCAACGGGAGAAGAGACAGGGTAAAGGAGACTATGCCCGACGCAATGGGCGAACGTAGTATTCATATAGTCCCCCTACTACTCAATAACTGCCCCGCCGGGGGCGAAGGAGACAAAAAAATGAGCAAAGCAAAGATAAACAAGCAATTGAAAGAGCAAATAGGAGACAACGACATTCCTGTCGAGTTGTTGGCATTGGAACCAATAGGGGCCTCCATCAAGGAGATAATCCATCAGCAGATGGAGGACTCCGGGCGTCCCGTATATCTCTCCAAGGACGAGCGAGAGGGAACGCCTCCCTTGCATACCGTGGGTGACACCAACATCGAGATCAAGGTCAATGGCGTCACACTCAATGTCAGCAGAGCAGACGGGGACAAACCGTCTGTGGTGATACCCGTGGGTAAGAGCGATGTCACGACGACCATGGCTCTCAATCATAACTACAATTACTCGTTCCTGCTATCCAGTCTAGCCCACTCATTCGGTGGCGACCTAGACAAGGTTCAGCAGGTTGTCGATATACTGAATGAGATTCAAGATGAAGCCACAGTCACTAACGACGGCAGAACCAAGATAGACAAGACGCTTCTCCCGGACATACACCACAAGGAGAGGATCACCAAGATGGTCGAGTCACTCACACGCAGAGTCAAGTCCCGTTCCAAGGGAACCATTCAGACCAACGTGAGCGTTGAGGTCACGGGCCTAACACCGGCCCCGGAACCAAGCAGCGTCACACGTTCGGACATCCTAGCCACTCCAACCCCTGAGTCACCGGACAGTCGCATCCCTGTTCCTGTCATAGTGTCTCCGATAAACACAACCGAGGGTGATGGAGGAGGAATGGAGGGCGAGGGGGGTGATGGTGACTCCCCCTCGTTCTCCGACATACTCAAGCAGAGAGAGCAGATCACAGACGCACTCAGCAGCGTCTTGGCTCTAGGCGACCTAACCATCGGAAACGTCCGCAAGGGCATGGCGGAGATGGGCTTCAACGACGACGATTGGAGGCCCCGGTTCGACTCAATGCTCCAAGCCGGGTGGATCACTACCAACGGAGCGAGTGGTCGCTCTTGCCGCTACAATTGGACGGGGGACGAGTGAATGAAGGGGAGGGTTATTGTCACATTCGACAAAAACGGAATCTCAATCAAATCATGGACTGAAGAAGATTTAGAGTATTTGCGTATGATGAGAGAGTCGTGGAGGGGTGAGTGAATGGTGACAATAGAAATGGACATCATTCCGGGCCTAATCCCGGAGGGCGACAGGATGAGTGTGGCAATCACGCTCATTCAGAGGTTGAAGAAGGAGTATGACATCAAGGACGAACACCTTGAGGGGCTAGAGACTATTCTCTTCGATGTAGCACGGTTTGGCTATGAGGGGGACAAGTGAATGGATTACTACCAGCAACGGGACTACGACAAATACGGATTCTTAGCATCTGCCCAGACCGGGGAGAGATACATCATCATGGACGGCGACGAGAAGTGGGGGACTTCTGATCTCCAGAAGCCACTCAAGTGGATTGACGAGGAGACTGGCGTGGTTGTCATCAAGAGTAAGAAGGGCAACAAATACACCGTCAAGAACAGGTATGGATCTTCCAGATACGACCTCTCCGGGATGAATCGGAAAGACCGCAACGAGTGGAGGCAGAGGAGACTAGCCGGACTCAACATGGTTGCCGACAGACTATGGGAGGAGGAGTGACTATGCCCAACAGCAGACAGAGAGCCGCACAGAGATACCGCTACAACATGAAATTCAAGGCCCGGAAGAAGGCACTATCGCCGGAAGGCATGAGGGCCAAGGCACTAGCAGAGAACCGTGTCAAGGCACTACTAGAGGAGGAGGAGTAGCATGGGTGACGATCTCCCTAGAAGGGCATGGCTATTCTTACAAGACCCGGAGGAGGGTTCCCCTCCTGTTGTCGAGGTCGAGCCGATTGAGGAGGAGGACTTCACTCTGAATGAATTGCAGGGATTTGTCGATGGGCTAATCGAAAGGATACCCATACCGGGATACATAATTTGGGCGAATGAGGAGAGTGGTATGTATGAGGAGTTTGAGACTAACTCACGCTTCTGTGGTGCATTCCTTGACCTCCTCTATGCCAATGTCCTCATGGGGCCTAAGATGGTAGCAGGTAATGTCCTAGTCATGGACACCCCTGCTCTCCGGGCCAACGAAGAAGTCATGGATTGCATTAGACAATGGTCGGGGGTGGCATGAATGACTGATTCATACGATAGATGGCTCATGCGGGATCCAGAAGATGACCTCGCACCATGGGTGTATGAGTTAGAGGATTGCCCCAAGTGTGGCAGCGTTGATCCAGAGAGCATTCCTTCACACGCTGAATTGCCCGATGGCACTCCATTGTGGGATGGCGAGGTTTGCACTTGTGATGATGAGGAGGGAGAGGAATGAATCCTGTTGATAGTGCCTATGATGCCATGCGAGGCATGGAACGTGCAGTAGCAGGTCTGATGGCAATCGCATACACGAGGCTAGGACAGGATGAGCATGGGGAGGCTATCCGAGTCATTGACGAAACTATCGAGCAGATCGGAAACAACCCTGCCTTCAATTCGTTGGTGGAAATCCTCGCTAGAGTCTCAGAGCGAATAGAGGACGGCCAAGTATCAGAGTCTAGGGAGATTCTCCGGGATTTAATCTTCAAGATGGGAGACAAGTTTCTCCAAGATGTAATCGTAAGACAGGAGATGACATGATGGCAACAGATACAGGAATCGAGATCATTCTGAGGAACAAAGCATACCTCCCTAGAGAGAGAGTGCCTAAACTGATGAAGGACATCGCTCAATTGATGGCTAACTATGGATTGACGATGCAATTGACGGAGGTTCACAGAGCCTCTGCTGAGTGCGGGACTGTGTATATGGGGAATCACTTCGGTGAGCCGATTAATGTCAAGAAAGAGGAGGAGGAGTGAGCATGGCCTATAACAACGGCCCTAGAGTCACCGAATTCACTAGATGCCCCGGAAGGACACGAAAGAAGGCCAAGAGCGTCTGGGTGGGCGCACAATTCCTATTCGGACACCCGCCTCACTCTATGACAATGACTCCGGGCAATGGCATAGATACGACTCAATGGCGGATCAACAGGGTCGCTGATGACCCAGAGCCAGTCGTGATTGACGCACCCGCCAAGAAGGCATATGATCGGTTGATACAGATGATGAGGGATAACCAATGAAGACCGAGAAACTGTGTGTGGCTTGCGGATACGTCGAAGGTGATGGCGTATGCTCTGATTGCATCACTACGCAGAGAGAAGAAGGTCGATACGAGGAGTTATGGGAATAATGGCTGACGCTCGCTACAAAGTCACTCAGGAGGACATCCATGAGATGCGCCACTTGAGAAAGACCGGGATGACCTATGCGAAGATAGCCAAACACTTCGGTATCTCCTCTGCTACTGCTGTGTATTGGTGCAATAGCGAGTATAGGAAGAAGCATAGGGAAAAGGTCGCCAAGCGGACGCACAAGAAAGGAGATCAGCGACGAATCCAAAGGGACATGAAGAAGCGAAAGAAGAATTGGCTTCAGAACCCGGATAGCAGACTCAGACATGACATACAAACACGAATGTCTGACAAGAGAGAAGGGGTTGTCCATACCATCAAGGGTATGCCAGTCGAAGAGGCAAAGAAACTGATTGATGATGGCAAACTGAAGATGCCGAATAGTAAGATGGAGGATTGATACAATGAGAATTGATGAGGACAAACTCCCAATAGCCCCCAAGGCTCAATTGGAATACGCCCTTGGTCGATGGGTGGTATCATCCTTGACTGTCATCAGCGATCATTCCGAGAGCGTCGATTTTGCCGGGGAGACTACTGATGGTGATCCATGGCACATCCAGTCCCCGGTTCTGATACTTCAAAACAACAAATTAGCACAGAATCTCTTTCCTTTCAATCATCCAACCACTTCGACCAATCTGACACAAGCACTCCAAATACCCGATGATGGTTTTGGAGCCATAGAGATACACTCCGGGCGTGTTGGGTGGATACCACATGATGTAGTGAGAAGCGATAGGATGGAGTTAGTCGAAACGGACTCCACCGTTCTTCACTATGTTGATTCTATGCTAGAGAGAAGGGGATGGTTCCCTGTTCAATTGGGCTTGGAGGAGTTATTCGCCGTTCGGATCGTTCCCTCCATTGATGACTTCGATGATACGATGCCCGATTGGATATGATTAGAGGCGAGATTATACCTTGAACCCCAATGGACACACGCATGAACGACCCCAAGGCAAGAGCATATGCTATTGAAAGACGATACAGAATGCTATCCATGCCATGGGTTGAATTGATGGCTGAGATCAGAGCAGAGAGGGGGGCTTTGCTCGCTACATCAGACTTCCAAGAATGGTCTGGGATTGAGAAAGCGGAAAGGCTAGACATCATTGACACGAGGTTGAAGATTGCAGAGGATTGGATTTCATACTATGAGAAGGACAGAACGAATGGTGTTGGTCTGCGAGTGAGGAGATGGCTAAAGACGACCAAACTCCTATCGAATGGAGAATTGGAGGGCGTCATATGAGTGATGACATTCATGATTATCAAGTATGGTGTGAACCATGTGGTGTTAGGATGAAGCCAAGTAAGGATAGAACGGACATAATCAAGAAGGTCACGAGAAAGACCCTCCAATGTCCTATGTGCAAGAAATGGGAATGGGATCCAAATGATAACTGAGGATGAAGTAATTTGGGCCTTCCGGCTATGGAACGGTCTAGCGGAGGGGGGGCGGTGGGTCGTCCCGGATCTCGGCATCTATCAGAGAACGGGAGAGAACACCCTTACCCTCACGGAATTGTATGCGGCAACCCCAGAACACATAGCGGGAGAGAGGAGTCTATTCGACACTCATGATTACCTAGTGCTTCTAGGTAATGAGATAGGTTGGATTGTCAATCTAGCGATTGAGAAGTCATACAACCAAGAGGGCGAAGTCTTGAACATCCCGGAGGATCGCTATGGACAGGCGGCGGTCTGTTCAAAGCAATGTGGAACCATCGTCAGGATAGAGCCACCAGAACCCGCTAAGATATTCGTTCAATTGACAGATAAGAAATGCCCCACTTGTGGTAAAGTGGGTTTCACCAAGGCATGGGATGGCCTTCATGTCTTTGTTGATGACACCGGGGCGAGGATAAAGCAATACATGAACGCAGAGGAGGAATGAAGATGAAACTAAAATTGGAACAAATAGTGATAGACGGAAGAGTGCATAAGATAGAGTATAACGAGAAATACACGAATGGCTGGCATTACGAGGTCGATAGCCTCAAAGAAAGGGCTGATAGGTATCTCAACATAATGACAAAGAAGAGAAGCCCGTTCAAGAAGGACAGGGATGAATACAAAGCGTGGCGTGAGGCCAAGAAAATTATCCATGGTGCGAAGGTCACGGCCATACAGAAAGTGATTGATACCCTAGATGAGATCAACAATGGCCCGTTGTCAGTTATACCGGAAAATGTTGGGGAAGAGGAATGACAAGAGAGCATGATTATCAGAACATTATCCATGAAGAGATTGAGACTTCGTGCCATCCGGGCGAAGAATTGCACATCATCACTTCAAACGCATTCGACGGACGAATGCTCAACGTGAGGATGCGTCGAATCACACCTTCAAAGACAGGATGGACGGGATACACAAAGGCAGGTTTCTTTCTCAATAGAAAAGAAGCGAGGCAATTGAGAGATGCTCTCTCCGATCTTGTTGAAGATGAGGACGTTTGGGTCGTCATTGACAACGAACCATTGAGGGATGTGGATGAGTAAATGGGAAACCTTGGACGAATACCTCCAAGAACACGAGACTCTCATCAAGACGATATGTCAAATGGTCGATAGCGACGATTGGGAATCCATTGCTACGTTATCATACGAGATATGGATCAAGACTAGAGGGAAGGTCAATCGGAGTCCGATTACTCATTGTTTTGATTGCGTCTATATCGTATCTAATTGCTCAGGGAAGAAAGCCTCAATCTCATACCTTTCATACATCGGTGAAGTTATTCTAGGACGTAAGGTCAAAGCCATGGATAGCATGGATACGAAAGGCAGATGGTTCATGTCTGATTGGGGCAAAGAGAAAATCATGGAGGTCATTGGGGACGAGGATCTTTACGATGATTGCATGGTGTGGTGGAAACAAGACGAGGAGGAGTGAGCCTCCATGCTGAAATATCGCTCTCTTGCAGAGTCATGGAGAGTGATGATTCTCTATCGGTTGAGAAACAGAGCAGAAATGGTCGCTAACAATATCAGAGCAGAGACAGCCAATCCATGGTCTGTCGTTTCTTTCTTCTATCCCAAAGGAGGGATTGGTAATCGTCTGAGTGATGAGGATTTCCGAGAGATATATTTCCTCCTTACTGATGCTTACCCGGAAGAAGTCGAAGTAAATCCAGATCCAATTAACCTGCTAACCTCATTGTCAGAAACTACTGTGACAGACGGTCATGCAAAGGCAGTAGTGGATAGGATGCACAAGATTCTGGAGACTGATGATAACGAGATTAGGGCATGGCTCATTCGCCCCCTCTTCGATCGCATCAACAAACGAGATTTGCATCCCTTCTTCATGCGTCTAAGTGTAAGGGCAGCACCAGTCCGAAGGAGAGATGTTATCCGGGGCTTGGGCATGGCATACGACCAACCGTTCCATCATGTTAGAACATCAGTCAATCTATTGGGACTCAAGAATACTGTTCGTGACTTGCATCTGGGTTCATTTGATTACAAGAAAATCAGACCAATCTCCTTTTCCCCCCTGTTGATACCAACGCCAAGTCTCGTTGAAAGCACAGATGCCGTCGCTTTCACAAGATGCTATGCCGAACCCGTCGAAGGGACATGGGCGACAATACACCATTCTGATAAGATGACAATTGGTTTCAGCGCATCCGGTGAAGAATTACCCGATGATGATGAGTGGATAAGCAGATGGGCATCATCTCTCGGTCTGCTTGAAGGGATCTATCTAGTCGATTATGCAGAGCATCGAGAAAGTCCGTTGCTTTTGATTGACTGGTTGAACCCGGATGATCCCAAAGCCACTCTCACAACACGAAGAAAACGCTTCGTTGATGTTCCAGAGTGGGGGTTGAAGCCCATGATGATGCTTGAAGCACCATACTTAGCCCCTTACACCGACACTCCATTCATATTACGAAACGCAAGAGGCATCTTGACTTATGAGAATACCATAGAGGAAATTGCATTGCTTAATCCTGTATCGAGGGACAGGGTGATGAGGGTGCTATCCGGGCGTGTCGTTGAGTCACCAACAGGGGGCGCACCAATCAAACTATGGCGTCTTGGAGTGAGAGATGGATTTGACTACTATCCCGTCTGTGAATTGGAAACCAAATTAGATTTCAAGAAGTATTGTGGGCCTCATAAGATAATACAAGGGGAAGCGATAAAGATCGAAACTCCCCTCTTTGTCACCGTCAGCATCCTATCATCCGGGTGGGGTGATGTTGGTGCTTATGTTGCGGGTTCCATTACAGGAATCAAAGCAGATGCGGGGATTTCTGATTGCATGGGTGTGGAGGAGATTGGGTATGTCGAAGATACTGAATCAGAGTGATCGTGATGTGATAATCCTCGCCTCTATGATAAGAGGGGGGATCAAATGCGTTCAAACGAATGAGAGGTCATGTGGATACATAATCCGTCCAGAATTACGCTTGCCAATTGTAAAGGCAGGGGCAGCGAGAGCATTGACCGACAAGGGCATCGAAGTTAGAATGGTGTATTCAGATCCTGAAGAAATCACAGGGATTCTGAATATCATAAACGGACTTGAAGATCTGTCAAATACTACTGATGGCTTGAAACTCGTTCGTCACCTCAACGGAGTGCTTGTTCAACCAGAAACTCATGAAGATGTTCTAAACGCTTTGGACACAATCGAATCTATCGGTGAGATTATAGGATAATCCTCACACGTCTGATACCCCGTGGAGGGATTAGAATTACTGACATAATTAGTGAAATAGCAGAGACAACAGGAAAAACGGAAGCAGAAGTGGAAAAGGACTTCAAGGAATTCGTAGCGAATTCATACCCGGATGCTTGGAAGGATGCAAAGAAGAAACTGTCTGGACTAGATAGTGACGACTTGGACTTCTTCGCTGAAGCATTTAGGGTGAAGAGGGTTAGGAGAAGATCATCAGCAGGGAAGGGTGACTCGTGGGTCGGCATGATTGTCGGTCATGTCTCTCTCCGGGACTTGATGTCCAAGCAGAGGGACTTAGCCATCGAACAGGCGGAGATAGACTTGAACAACGTGCTTAGGCATGGCATCAGACCATACAACAATGACAACACGGTCAGCATCGGTCGGGCGCACTATGCGGAAGGCGCATGGAAGGTGTCCAATGCCAATGATCAAGTCATACACACGGAAAATGGTGAGGAATCAGACATACCCGCATGGGCAATTGCCGTCCCCAACAAGTCATACTACATCGCACTCATGGGTGCAAAGGGGCCAAAGAGAGCAACCTCATTGAAGAGAGAGTGGCTATTCGTTGGAAACACAGAGGAGAAATTCCTAGCAGAAGGCCCACTACCTCCGATGAGACTGGAATGCTCTTTCGATGCGGCTGATGCTCATTTGCAGATGAACAAGCCAATCTCGTTCAAGGCAGAATTGGGTGAGTCATACTTCAACCCGGATGAGGCTATTCTAAAGGCCAACAACATCGAACCATCCTATGGTTTCGATTGGGTTCCAGAGAATCAAAGAGACACAGCAGAATCTATGTTCTCTCCCGATCAGTATCTGTCTCAATTCATGGGCTACGTTTCTGACCTATCTCGTGTCATGGACTACTACGATGACAACAAGGAATACTCTGAGAAGACCGGGAGGACATACGGGCCTCTCTTTTGCATCAGAGGGGTCGTGGACTACATAGACCATGAGGGCGAGGCTAATCGCTACTCTGATGGTGGATACAGGCATTCCTTGACTCTGAGCAGCGCAGCCCTCAGAAGGGATGGAGAGAACAACCTATGGATCAACGTCAGCAGATACCTAGTGAATGAGCATCACGCATTCCAAGGACTTGATGGAGACACATGGCGTGACTTCACCGGGGGGACACAGGTGTTCATCACCGTGCGCTCTAGCACATGGGAGTCTGACATGGGCGAGACACGCCTCAACCTAGATGCGCTCAACGTATGGCCCGTCCCTAGAAGGATATTGTGGGGTCAGGATGCGGACGACGACGATCTAAGCGGCCTAGAGGGATTCAGGAGTGACTGAGATGGGAAAGGATGACAAGAATCCCAAGGAGAAGGATCAACATCGGCCATATCGTCCGATGGAATACAATTCACGACACACACCACGACCATACGGTTGGGGTGAGTTAAGGAATTGGAACACCAACGATTCACAGAAACTCGTCAAATCCACATTCCTAGACTTCGTTGCATGGCTTAGAGCAGGTAAGAAAGAATACCAAGTCGCTGATGACAATGGATCAGGGGGTTCCTCTAGGATAGGACACCTAGATGTGGATTACGACAATCTCCATATCGTAGCCGCCATGCTGACGCAGACTTCGCTTGAACACTACGATAGGAACAGCGATGTCAAGACCAGAAGGCCATTGGAGGATTCAGAATGACCGGGTTCATGGACAAGTGGGAGAAGAAGGACACGTCTGAGGACGCAACCCCGGCTCCGAAGGAGGAGAAGCAGATATTCATCAAAGAGGGAGAATACGATCCCAACCTATCAATCGAGGAACAGGAATTGAGGGACATCGAAGCAGCAGAGGAGATGACTGGATATTCCGGTGAAGGAGCATCCACATACGAAGATGGGAAATTCAAAGTGAAGGAGGAGAAGAAAGTGACTAAGAAGGAACCTAAGAAGAAAGCACCAGCAACGCAATGGCTAGAGAAGTCCGCCAATCCCGCATGGGATCAGATAGAAGCGGCTAGAGCCAAGAATCTCATCAGCGAGAAGACATACTACGTCTTGATGGGTATTTGGGGGCCACCCAAGTCCGGGAAGACAGGTGCTGTCCTTGATAGCCTCACGCAAGAGGAGAAGGACAATGGTGCAGAGATTCATCACTATGACTTCGATCTAGGTGGAGAGACAACCAAGTCAGCACACCACGAAGGAGACACCAACATCCTCGTTCTCAACCCATGGGTGATGACTACGACAGCCGCCAGTCGTGTGCCATACGACTACCCTGCTACGTTCCAGAACACCATGGACTACCTAAGAGCAGCCGTCGAGATGGCTAAGGCTCAGTTATTGTATTACAACGAGCATGGAGAGATGCCTAAGCCGTATCTGAAGTCCGTCGTATTCGATGGTGCGGATCATTGGCTACACATCTGTGAGACTATCATGAAGGTGGATGAC
>CEQA01141573.1_pt1 | contig 16354 bp, 17 predicted proteins | sample 530501 | NCBI WGS metagenome assembly CEQA01 (sample SAMEA2620227, study PRJEB7988) | marine metagenome | isolation source: saline water (ENVO:00002010), including
TTTCCATATATTGGTGGGTCATTATCTTCTCCGCCCCAGACTAAAATAGATTTAATACTAGGATAATCTTTTAGTATCACAGTAGTATAATCATCTTTTGTAACTGCTCTATTTTGTGTTTGAAAAGATTTGGGTGCCTGTCGTTTTGTGGTGCAGGTTGTTTCTTTTTCAGAACCTCCGGCCGCAGGTTTTTTTACAATAGCTTCATATCCGGTTGTAACAGCAGAACCTCCAATAGAAGTTAGTGCAAAAGTTCTATTCCCAGCGCTGTCATATTGACCTATGCCGTTTGCGGCCGCACCAGATGTTCTAATATAGTTAATATTAATTTTTTGGTCATTTGCTGGTTCTTGTCCTATGATGTTATCACCAAATTCAATTTCATAATAATCGTTAATTCCGGCTTGTAACCAATACACTTTACAAGAACTAGAAACTTCTGTTAAACTTTCTGCTTTAGCCCATTCTGAACTGGATGTATAGTCTTCAATATTCTCGTCAACAACTCTAACTTTTATTGTCGATGTATCAATGTTTGAATCTGGTATAACAAAACCTTGACCACAATCTAAACTTCCATCATAGATAAACTCTTGGTCAACAACTTCACCTTCTGTTATTAATATATCTGGAACAATCCACTTTGTTGCATTACCAATATCATCGAATTCACATGGTCTAAATTGATAAGACTGAGTAGTATAAAAACTAAATGTTGTATCACCAACAGTTGCTGATAATTTAGTACCTTCTGGTAAAAATCCATTTTCGCCCGGTGTTAAACTTCCGTTATAAACCAAATCAATTTCAGCTGTAGCAGCACTCTTTGATTTTGGAATATAATTTAATAATTTTGCTATAGAATTTACAGAGTCTTGTCGTTTTGCACTGTCCAAAAACATCTCACTAATTAACATGTTGTTATAAAAGGCTTGGTAGTGTGTATTATATGAAAGAATATCTAAAAGAATATTAAGTCCCGAACCCTCAAAGTTATAATCTTTGAATTGGTCTTGACTTTTTAAATATGTCTTTAGATTATTTTTGATATCATCAAACTCTAAAGAATCAATTGGTAGATTTGTGTTAGCCATTTTATCTCAATCTCTCTAATGTTAGTGGAAGTATCGCCGGTTGTGGATAAGAATCACCTATTATTTCAAACTCTACTTTTACCTCTAATGAGTTATAACCAAATTGTGGTTTAACAAATATGTTCTTTACTCGAGCCCTGCGTTCAAATTTTTCGATTATAAATTTTATGTTATCGTGAATGTCTCTTCTAACAAACGGGTCGCTGAAATTTTCAAATAATAAACTTCTTATGTTTCCTCCAATTTCTGGATGAAATGGTTTTTCAAGAGTATTCAAGAAAATTAAATTTCTGATAGATCTTTTAACTGCATCAACCCCCTTCAATGTAACAACATCACCCGTTACAGGGTGCATTTCAAAATCTAAATCTAAATCTCTTGACTCTGATACTCTCATTGTTGATTTAATTGAACCTCAATTATGTTTCTAGCTTCTTCTAAATACCTCGCAGTTTTTTCTTCATCAATACCGTCAGTTTTATTCCAACTACACCACTGACACATAATGTATCCCGTAACAGAACCTCCACTTCTTAAAGGCAAACCAGACCAAGCGATTACACCACTATCGGTTAGTGATGATTTACACCATGAATCATGCATTTGATTTACCATGATAATATTTGGATTGTTCTCTTTTATATATTTAAGGCCGTCCAAACATAGACTTAATAATATGTCTTGTTTTGTATTTAATTCAGAAGATATACCATTTGCTAAAGATTCATGGGTTAATGACATCTTTTTCATTGATATACCATCTAAAAATTCACCGCCATTATGAAACTGAACGACTTGCGACCTTGCAGCATCTGTTCTTGTTCTTAATTCTGTTAGTTGTTCATGTACTTTACTGTGTATGGCATAATCTATTGGATCTTTGGGAACCAGTAATAATCCAACTCGTTTTTTCTTTTCTATTAAAACGGGTAAGATAAAAATTAAGATGCCAGCGAGCAAAGCTCCCATAGCTATTCCTAATTCAACCCAAGATTCAAAAAATTCCATTTGTACTGTCCTCGATGTTATATGTTGCCGTTGGTTTATTTATAATCAAATGAATCCGAATCTTGGAATAATTGCAGATGGTGCTGAGAGGAATGCAATAGCCTTACATGGGTCACATAGACCCAAGATTAGGTCTATAATTCTCATTACCTCTTGAAGAATACCTTGAACGATTGCCATAACTGCCATGATTGCAGCTTCAATTGCTGCAAACGCACCGGCCATCATAGCAGATGTTGCAATAATTGTTTCTCTTACTTCTGAACCTAATTGTAATAATCCTAAGTCCCAGTTTAAATCACCGATTGCCCTCGCAAGACACATTAGTATCCGTACAATACACCTGCCTAAAACAGCAGAAAGCATCGCAGTAAGATCAACTACGGCATATGCAAAGGCTCCAATTGAACGGAAGAACATTTTAAACCCACCAATAAAACTTCTAAGTTGACTTAAAGTATACATGAAATCTGGAATTCCACAAATGTCCTTTGTCAAGTCTGGAAAGTTGAATGCGGGTAAGCCAGGAAAAGGAGGGATGGTTATGTCGCCTGGAAATTCACATAACTGACAACCAAAGTTAATTCTACACTTTCCTGTTTTATCTAATGTAGAGGGTTTAATTGGATTATAATGATCTAACCCAGCATCACTCAATCCACCATCATCGGGTTCTGGCATTTCAAAATTAGGGTCATACGAATCTTCATGAAAATCAGATATTGTGTCAAATCTATCATTCATTGCATCAATAATATCATTCAATTCAGTTTCCAAATCTCCTGTTATAATTTCACCATTTATGATTATACCAGAGGTAGTACCACCAAATCTAGTAGAAACATCTCGTATAAGATTTGAAACATAGTCTAAAGATTGTTGAGCGTTTAAAGAACCCTCACCTAAATTAAGATTACCAAAAACATCATTGGGGTCTGAAGAAGTAACAGAACCAAAACCATCACCGGCACAATCTGCCCCCTGAGTTCTATCTCTAATTCCGGCCACATCTCCAAATGTACCTGCACCGAATCCACCATTGAATCCACTACCACTACCAGCAGAACCGTCACCAGTACTTCCAAAAATATCTTTTCTACAATGTGTGTTATCGCAATTCGACATCGTGTTTCCTTTAGTTTAGAAGTATCATGCCCTGACAGGAGATTGTTCCGGCCTCTTCACTGATATAGGCTGCTTCTTCTGAGTATCTTGAAGTTCTACATGAGATGGACGACATTCCCATTTCACTAATGGAGTTTGCTCTTTCGGAAATGGAAGCAGTCATTACAGTTGAATGTGAATCACCAATTCTAGAAATTGACGGAGACATTGTAACGGTTTCTGTATCAATTAATTCTGTTAATGTTAATGACCTTACTAGAATATCAGCTGGAGTTTCAATAGAAATACCAGCTGCAGAAATTATACTTGTTCTCTGGCCGGAATTAAGTTTTACTTTTCCTGCTGCAGATTTTAAGTTACAATCAAACTGACCTATAAGATTTACACCACCCATTCTAGAAATGATTGCAGCTCCATCACCGGAAGTCATGTTGAATTGTTTTCCAGCATTACCGGCTATTCCTCCACCAGAAGTTAAGTATACATTGCCAGAAGCATTTCCTATTAATGGAGATGATGTTGCCTCAAGGTGGAGATTACCACCCGACGATGTAACCCTTGTAGTCTTAGCCGATTCTAATTTGTTTTCACCATCACTGTATAAACTATAATCACCACGAACATGATGGAAGTAATTGTAAGTTTCAAAACTATAATCACCATCTGCGTTTATTGCATAGTGATTACCAACATCTACAGTTCTATCTCCGCCAACGAATGTATGATAATTACCAGCAATGTTTTCTCTTACACTTCCATTAACTTGTCTTTCAACATTACCTTTTACAAATTCATAAACATCACCCTCAATGGTAAGAAACAAATTACCACCATGAAGAGCAGAACCATCTTCGTTATTAATTCTTTTAATATTAACAAATTGATCACCAAGAATAAATTCATAATCATCTTTTACAACCTTTGTTACTTTCGTTCCTTTGGGGAATATTTCTTCAAAGGTTCCAGACGAATGCATCTTATGAAGTCTTTCGTGTTCTGGTGTATCATCCCATTCTTCTAAGTGACCAGATTCAGATTGTCTTACATGATTTAAAGGATATCTAGCATTAAATTTTGTTGGTGGTTCACTAAAAGTTCCGTGGTCGTTGCAAATAGGAACATCCAAAACTCTTTCGTCTAATTTCTTTTGAACTATAGTTTCTGTTTTACATTCACCGCATACTGCTTCGTCATTGGAAAATCCAAATTCATCACCATCAGGAAAACGATATCTCGCAAGTCTACTGACATCAGATTCATTTAAACCATGTCTTTCAGTTTCTTTTGGATATTTTTCACTTGGGTCTTGGAACCCTGCTGTTTCTGGGTTACCAACATCTGGCATATCTTCGGGATAGCCTGGTATGGTTCCAATCATTGCTGGTTTTTGTCCAGCAACCCCATCGAGGAAAAAACCAAAAACCCATGTGCCTGGCACAACACCGAGTGGTGTTTGTCCGACGCCACTCATTGCTGGATTTGTTATTGGAGTTATGGGGTGAGCCCAAGGTAATTTTTCTGTTGGAATTTCATTTTTGTTTTGGTCGTGATATCCAACTATACGAACTCGACATCTGCCTAAAGCTTTTGGGTCATTCCTATCTTCAACAACACCAGTCCACCAAACAAAATTACCGACTGAACCTAAACTATTTACTATATCTGTCATTCTATAATTCCCTCCAATGAAGGCATTCCATCTTTCTTACACTGTAAATATGTTTCCGTAACATAATTTTTCGTTGCAGCAGAATTTCTAAAAGTATGAGTTACACCCACAACCAACCATTTACCACCAATTTCTACATTCTTATCTTGGATGTTTTCAAATTTTCCATCTTCTTTAATTTGTAACAACGGTTTGTTTATATTTATCACTTCGCCAGGATGTCTAGAAGTGTCTCCGACAATGGTAAGTTGGACAGTACTTAATGAGGTAGTTTCATTTTGTGAAAGTGAAGACTGTAGCCACTTTTTATACTTTTCATTTCCTTCAACTGTTTCATTGGTTCTGAAAGAATAACGATTTGTGTGTAACACTTTAACCTCTGTTGATGGATTCATATCAGCAGAACTTATAATGTTTCTTTTTTCTTCATTTAAAAACTTCTTTGGCCAATTTTGTGGTTCAATGTCTTCGTTATAGGAAAAATTTTGTCGTATAATTTTTTTCCTAAACAAATCATGCATTATTAACTTCGACCCAAAAGTTCCTTTTGAAATTGATTTTTCTAAATCTAGTTCTAGTGGTTTTGTAAATTCAATATTTCTATGTTGAAATAAATCAATTGCAGTAGTTTCTAATTTTAAAGGTTGGTGTAAGTATGATGCAATGGGTTGTTGTTTATTAAGTAAACTCCATGCTCTTAAATTAAATTTAGAAACCTGATCATCGAAATCACCATTCCAAGATTCATAGAATACAAAATGTTTACAACTAGGATCTTCTGATGAAGTTGATGAATCCATTAACCATCTTATAGTTTGAATGGGACTCCAGTTTGGAACAACACAAGTAAATTCACTGTCTTCAGTGTCATCCAAAAAATTGAACTCCTTTGTGTTTACGCCCTGTGGATCTTCATCCTTTAAGTAATTATCATAAATCTTTTTTACCATTTCACTTTTTCTTTGGGGTTCGAACCACTTACTAATTTTTGTATATCTGTTTTTAATGGCCTCTTTTGAAACAAATTTGATTGTAATTACTGTTGCATTAGGATCTACTCGGTCTTTGTTAATCGAGTGAATTACAAAATTGCCTCTTATTGCTTTGCCTTTTTCTACTCCACCATCATCAGAATATGAAGTCGAAGACCTAACAGTAAGTCCTAAAGTTTCTTGACCATTTAATAAAATTTGATTTGATTCTAGAACACCATCCACAACGGAGAGAACCAATGTTCCTGTGATAAATGTATCATATAGGTTTTGTGTTATTGTTAATTCTTGCATCAGAGCAAGCACATCTGTTTGTGTCTGCACGGCATTTTCTATCGTTAACGATTCTACAACGCCTAAGCCCGGAATAACATCTAAATGATTTGTTGAGTTTAATCCAGACATTCACTCACCTCATAGATTCTGAAAGAGTTTCCTCTACTCGCTTGGCAACATTTTGTTTTAAAATCTTAATTTTTCTATATGATTCATTTTTACTTACTTCATAATCATAATTTGTAATTATTTTATAACCCGCTTGATTTATAACTGCTTCTCTTTGTCCACCCCTGATACCATATAGGTTTATTAAAAAATTAGAAGTAGTACCCAAATAAGGTGAGTTAGTTGGAGATTCATATGGACTTATATGATTCCCGTCTTTATCCTCGAAATGGTGCAATGCACTCCAACCCTCTAAAATTCTTCTACCATAACTACTGTATTTTTCTGTTTTGTTAAATCTAAATGGTTCCGAATTCTCCCCATCGTTAACAACAGGCCAAGTACCAACTGTATCTTTTAATACAATAGTTTTATATGTTTTATCATAATAATCTACAACCCCAGTAACATCCCTGCTGCCTGCGGTATGTTCAATTACATCTCCACTTCTTAAATAACCAGATTCAAATATTGAACTCTCTTTAGGCGAACCAACTCCAAACAAATAAATTCCTTCATATTTTTTTACTATTCTATCGTATAATTTGTCACTCGACAAAGGCCATTCGTAGTTTGGATTTATGATTTCATTTGCTAAAAGTATTAACCAAGATTTTTTGGGGTCGCCATAAATAGAGTTAGCCAAAGATTCTGGTGTATCTGAATCTTTGACTTCATACTCTTGCCAAAATGAAGCATCGGTTGATATTTTTTCAGTCAATCCAAACCTTTTAAGAATATCTACGGATTTCTTAAATACATTTTTCTTATACTCATAGTGTATCTTTGGAAACTTTTTAAAGTAGGACATTTATCACCCTCCCATTACTTGGTTCATAGCACCACCAGAATTTTCCACATTCTGAATGTGTTCTCTGGTAATAACATTGTATTCTTTAAAAACAAGAGCAAGTCCTACGGCAGTTGGTATACCATTTCTTTTAAAATAAGACTGCGTTCCTGCGTTGTGATAAGTTACATTTATTGCTTCACAAAAACATCTTTTAGTAGAATATATGTGCGGGTTAACATCCCAATTTTCAGAGTTTTCATTCTGATACATGAAATCTAAAAGGTAAAAATCTGGATATCTAAAATATAGTGGCACAGTTTGGCCGGGTTCAACAAGGTCAGTATCCTGTCCTGCGACAGCTGGGTGAGCACCTTGTTTCATTTGTTGTATTATTGTTAACATCGCATCGGCATCTTCTTCACTTTTTGGTTTCATTATAAAATTTAAGTTAAACTGTCTGTGTGTTGGCCCATTAAACATTAATACTGTCATTGGGTTTGCGGCAGTTCCCAATCCAATTTCTACCATTCTACCAAAAGCAGGAAGTGCAGCATCTAATACTCCCCGTGACAATCGTTGCGCCGCCAGAAAACCACCTTCCGTACCCCCCGTTAATGTAGTTAACGCAGCAATATTCTGGGCAGTAGAAGTCGATTCTTCTCTATAAGAAAAATTGTAATTGGATTGCAGTTGAATGGGCGAAGCTATTCTAATTTCCATTTTTCTTTTAGATGGGTCTACAGGTTGAACTGGGGCCATTCCTTCACCTAAACCACTGCCTTCATTGGCTGAGTTGAAATTTAATGGCTCGTGATAATCAAACGATCTGATGCGACAAATCGATTTTACATTTTCCTCAGATAAATTAGAGGGGTAATTTATTTGCAATCCTTGTCCAGACAATTTATTTCTCCTATTACTAAATATATAGGTTAAAAAGGCGAAACTCTATGGCATATAAAGGTCGATATAAACCCAAAAATATACAAAAGTATATAGGTGATCCCACCAAATGTATCTATAGATCTTTATGGGAAAGAAGATTCATGAAATGGTGTGACGAAAACGCATCGGTATACAAATGGGGTTCAGAGGAAGTTGTAGTCCCTTACAGGTCACCAGTAGATAAAAGAGTACATCGTTACTTCGTTGATTTTTTGATTGTAATTAAAAATAAAAAAGGAGAGTTTGAAACGCTCCTTATAGAAATAAAACCAAAGAAACAATGTTCTGCCCCCAAAAAAGAATCAAAAACAAAAAAGCGATATTTGTCAGAATTGAAAACATATGTCATAAATAAAGCAAAGTGGGATGCAGCCGAAGATTATGCGATTCATAAAGGTTGGAAATTTACTATTTTAACTGAGGACAATATCTTCGGAGAGAAAAAATAATGCCGGACGAATATCAAGACTTTTTCTTAAAAAGAAGTACACCTGAACAAAGACAAATGCAAAACTTTGACTTTGAGAAGGATAAAAAATTAGACTCCACCTCAAATGCTGCTAGAAAGTCTGATGCAAAAAGACGAACTAGATCTACATCATTACGAACACCAGAAGAAAACCCTGTGGGGTATTTGGAAGGTTTGTTGAACGAAGAGGGTATAGCAGAACATTCAGTTGCGGCACTCCAGTTTTTGAAAAATAAATCAAGACAAACTTTTGGAACTAGCAAGTTACCACTTGAAACCTTACAACCCGCAGCTTCTGAAATCGTTGGCAGAAATAAAGTAGTTCCTAACTGGATTAATACAGGAAAACTGTATACCTTCAGATATTGGCCTGAAAACTTTACTACATTAGACTATTTTGATATGCATCCTTTGGTTTTCATTGTGGACTTTGAGAGTAAATACTCTTGGAGGGGTTTCAATTTACATTACTTAGACCCAAATATCAGAAATAAACTATATTATGATTTGAGACAATGGTTAACTAATCGAAATTATGACCAACATACAAGAATTAGAATGTTCTATAGTTATCTTAAAAGGTTTAAGAAATATATTCCAGCATTATCTGCCATGCGTTCATATAAAGTAAATAGAATTAGGTCAGAAGTAATGATTATAGACCCCGCATATTGGGATATTGTTATAAATATACCGACCCAACGGTGGGTTAAGAAAAGAGAGAATGTTGCTTATTATGAAACGGCATTGGATATTAGAAAGAAAAGATTAGATTTTGAACCGAATTATAAAGTAAACCCCAAAACAGATGACCAGTATTAGGAAATTAAACTAGATGTCACAATCAGAAATAAACAACGATGTAGCTTTACAGGGCAATAATGTCCAATTTTCGCAATCATCGTCGAATAACGAGAATACCGAAACCAGTAACAGTGTTGATAGTATCAAAGCTCAAATCACAACGGCTGTTCGACCTTCTCTTTATACTGTTCAATTTGGTGGAGCTCACCCAAGAAACAACGACCAAAGTTTGCAAGTTGTAATAAACAAAATATCAACCCCAGCCTTTTCTAGAAAATTGTCAACACTCACAGAAGAAATTACATGGCCTGGTAAAACATACTCAACACAACCATCAATCGTTGCAAATAACCCCGCTGTAAAAATGCCATATACCGCAACATACACCGGAGAAATAACAGCAACATTTCAAATAGACAAAGACAATCAAATTATGAACCATTTTCAAAAATGGCATGAACTCATAATGAGTAAAGATCAAACTCAATTATCTTACTATTATGATTATTGTTGCCCATCTTTGACCATAACTCAAATGACTACAAACGGAGAACCGTGGATGTCAGTCCTAGTTGAAGAAATATGGCCAGAGTCAATAAGGGAAAGAACATACGGACACAATTTAGCAAACTCATTAACTAAATTTACTGTTTCCTTTTCCTTCAAAAAATGGAGATATTTACAGGGATTCGGCCAAGTAGGAGAGTTAACTAACAATCTTGGACAAACTCCACAATTCGGAGACACTGACGAGTACGGGTCACTCATAGGTGGATAATAAATAATTGAAATGACAAGGAGAATATTATGCCTTTACCAAAGATAGCAGTTCCCACATATACATGTAAGTTGCCGGGAACTGGAAAACAAATTGACTTTAGACCCTTCTTAGTAAAAGAAGAAAAAGTCCTACTGTTAGCAATTCAACAAGCAAGTGAATTGTCTGACATTAAACAAGCCCAAACATTCTTGATTAAAACCTTTAAGAAGGTTCTAAGTGATTGTGTTATGAATGAAAAATTTGAAATCAATGAACTACCAGTTTTTGATTTAGAGTATTTGTTTATTCAGGTTAGAGCAAAGTCTGTTGGAGAAAAGGTTTCACCAACTTACACATGTTCATGTGGGACTCCAGTTTCTATTGAAATTGATTTAAATGATATCACAGTAGTTAAACCAAAGAAACAAAAAATGACTGTTGACCTTGGTGGTGGAGTTGGATTGAAAATGAAATATCCAAAAGCAGACATCATGGAAAAACTAGTTTTTGAAGCTGGACAATTAGACCAAATGTTCAGTGTATTAGTTTATTGTATTGATTCGATATTTGATAATGATTCACAATATAAAGTTTCTGATTATACACACGAAGAGTTGAAATCTTTCTTAGAAGAATTACCAAAAGAATCATTTTTAGAAATTCAAAAGTTTTTCGATAACATGCCACATACGGAATACAAGGGAGAGGCGGATTGCCCTGGCGGGAAGGAAGAGTTTACCCTCAATCAGTTAACAGATTTTTTCGAATAGGACTCGTTCATGAGTCAGTAGAAGGATACTATAGAACCAATTTTTCATTAATGCAACATCATAAATATTCTTTAGAAGAATTAGAAAATATGATACCGTGGGAAAGAGAAGTATATGTACAGTTATTAGTTCAACATTTAGACGAAGAAGCAGAAAGAGCAAAGTCTAGGAGTAAATAAAAAATGGCCGATGCCAAACACATTGCAGAATTAGAAGCAGCTTTAAATAAAGCTAGGATGTCAGCTGCACTCGGCCAAGGATCTGGAGCTCACCGTACTGAAGTAATCCGGCAACAATCAAATTCTTTATTAGATTATCTGAAGAAATCTGATGAAACAAATAAGGTTATGTTGTCAACTTTTTCTGGTAAGTCTAAAGAAATTTTAAATATAATTACCTCGACTACCCAAAAAATGGTTGGTGCAACTAGCAAAGAAGCTAGAAATTTATCAAGACAGTTAAAACACCTAGAAAGTTTGACTGGAGATTTAAGTCGTAAAGAACAAAAAATTATTCAAGAACGAATTAAAACTATTCGTGGAACTGCTGGTCGTGCAAGTGGAAGTGCTGTAGGAAATGTTATCAGAGATCGTCTAGAACAGTTTACTCCAATAAATCTTTTAAAGAGTTTGCCAGGCCCGGGCTCAATGATTGGTAACTTTTTATCAGATGTCCAGTCACAAAGACAACAATTAGCAATTACAAATCTAGAAAATCAATTACAAGTTTCCAGAGCAGGGCTGGGTGGTGGAGGTGGATTCGCAGAATCACCCGAATCTGCTTCGACAAATATGACTGGTTCTGGCATTGTTGAAATTCTAGAAAAGATTTCTAGTACACTAGACAGTGTTGGTATAACCATAAGTGATACACTAGAAAATATGGGTCTAGAAGAACTTACAGAAGCCGGTACAGAAAAGGGTTCAATCTTTACACATGATACTCATGTAACAGATGAATTAAAAGAAAGTAACTCTCTATTATCAAAAATGGTTAAATTATTAACCAGAGATAAATTGCAGGCAATGGAAGATAAAAGAGAAGGTATGGGTGCTATGGGTGCTGCTGGGAAACAAGGAATGTTCCCATTTATGTCCGATCCTTCTAGTCCTTCATCGAAGGGTATCTTTGATGGCGTAATGTCATTCCTACAAGGGTTGATGGCCATTCCCGGCGCAGGTATAGCAGCAACTGGTGCTGCTGTAGCGACAGCACCATCTCTTATGCGACGATTAAGAAATATGGTTACCAGAAATAGAACTCCATCAACCCGTGGTATTCCAAGAACTGGTCGTAGTAGAATAGGAGGCGCAATAGGAACTATGGCCAAATGGTTGGGTCTTGGTGGAGTGGGATATGGTGGAATTCAAGCAATCAACGCAATGACTGGTGGCGGCCCTATGGGTGCTATGTATGTTCAAGCATCTGGCGATGCACAATATTTCATGAGAGAATACGCTAAGTTTGAAAATGGAGAAATTAGTGAAGCAGTGTTTGCAAACAGAGTTATGCAGGCAACAGGAAGAACCCCAGCAAACATTATGGCATATGACATAATTCCTGTAGCTACAGCAAATGAAATGGCCTATAATCTTTCACAAGGCAGTGCGAGCGCACCAATTTATGATGACGCTGGTAATGTTATTGGAATGAGTTCAACAAACTTTGGAAATCCTGAATCGTTGGGGTACGGATTTCCAACGACTGGTGAAGGTCTGCTTATACCATCTGAGATGGGTGGTGCGGGTACAGAAGAAATGGCAGCTAGAATGGTAACTTCAAGACCATACACTCCCGACAACTTAAAATTCGATAGAAATGTAAACCGATTTAGAAATACAAATACCGGAAGATTTGCACCAAAACCAAATGGTTTAAAATGGTTAATGAAGGGTCTTAAACTTCCTTACATTGATGCTTTGTTTGAAGCTGCATTTGTTAATGAAGATATGAATGCAATTGTTGCTAGAACTGATTTGAGTCCGCAACAGAAAAAAGAATTATTAGGCAAAAGAGTAATTACAGCATTGGGAGGTATTCTCGGAGGAACCACTGGTGCTGGAGTCGCAGCTTCTCTTTCAGGTATGATGGCATTAGTTCCGGGCCCCGGCTGGGTTGGAGCTGCTCTTGGACTACTTGCCACAGGTGGATTGTGGTTGGGAGGAGATGCTGCCGGTAGATGGTTGGCCGGTATAATCGGAGAAGAAGTAGTAGGTAATGAGAATATGGCAGCACTTGGTGAGTGGGCGTATACCAATATCGCATTCGGCGACCCATCATTACTTAATAATAATTCCACAGTACCCAGCTTTGCTAACGACCCGAACAACCCGCAGCTCGCCTTGAACCCCAATACGGCAGGTTTCGGAAGTCCTAGTTTATCACCGACTCCTCAGACTGATCAAGCTTTCAGTGCGTTGAACAGTGCAGTAATGAATAGAGATTTTTCTGAGTTCATGCACACACCCGAAACTACCGCTGGTAGACAGTTATTAGAAATTATGAGACAAAGCATGGGCGGCGATGCATTCATGAGTGCTGAACAATTCGGCCGGGCAAGAATGGTTCATGGTTCAGCCGGAATGAACATGCAGCCAGTGATAATTGATAATAGTCAAAACGGTCAAATTATACAATTACAACCTTCTGGTGGTTCACCGAACAGTTCATCAGTGCCGGGTACACCATAATAAAATTACCCCCTCACCGAAGTAAGGGGGTAAAGTGTGTTCAGACTTTGATGTTAAATCAAGATTCGTTAGCGAGTCTTTCGAAGTAACTCATTGCATCGTCACTACTCTCATCACTAGGTACATCATCAGATACAGTTGGAGTATCAGAGTTTACAACAGCACTCTCTGCGGTGGGTGTAACCACTTCACCATCACCACCAAGTACTCGATGCATCTTTGTTTTGAGTTCATCGTAAGACTTGAAGTTTGATGCGTCTGTGAATGACTTCAACTCATATTGTGTCTTCCACAACTCTTCGAGTTTACCATCATCACCATCAAACAATTCACTCATGGTATCAAATTCAGATTTATCATAATTAATAAATCCTGCTACCTTACGAACCTTCAGTCTGAAATTAGCACCTTTCCAGAAATCAAATGGATTGATTGCTTGTTCATCTTGGAACTCTGGATTCATTGCTTCATTAATCTTATCGAAGATTTTCTTTCCATACTTGTAAAGGAATACCTTTCCTTCGTTTTCTGGATTCGATGGGTCTGAAACGACAAGAATGTTTGAGATGTATTGAAGCTTTCGTTTACGACTACGAGCAACATCCTTATCCTTTTCATTACCACTATTCCAAAGACGAGTGTTCATTTCTGAAACTGGGTCTTTGTCTCCCAGAGTGGTACGAGAATTTTCAATGTACCAACCGCCGGGGCCTTTAAAGGCGTGAGAGAAAAGACGAGCCCAAGGCAAGTCTTCACCTTCGCCGGGAGGAAGGAATCGAATAACTGCGTATCCGTTTCCTGCTTTGTCCAACTCTGGTCGCCAGAATCGGTCATCCTTATAAGAGTCACCGCCCTTATTAATTTTGTTTAGTTCTGAAGTTAGCTTATCAAAGTTATCTTCGGAACGCTTTTTAAGATTTGAAAATGACATCGTTTTGTATCTCCTTGTTTTGTATTAGAACTTGTTTCGTGTCTGCGTATATTGTACAGTATTTATATCGCATGTCAACTATTTAATTTCGTATTCTTTAACTTTGTTTATGAGTGAGTTTCTATATTTGGAATTATCTTTCAGGAACAAAAATGGTTCATACTTTTCTAGCAACAAACTTAATTCCTCCCACACATAATCACCTTCTAAGTCTACATCAAAATGTTTTTTAAATCTAAGAATTGAATTTAGTATGACAAATGATTCTAGTTTAATTTTATTTTGAAGAACCATTCTCATGATTATGGGATGTCTGTTGTCCTTAGATATAAAGATATCGTTGAACAATAAATTACTGTCTACAATAGAACGAGCAATGGTAATACAATCTTCATTAAAAATATAACCGAGAGATTGTATTGTCTTTTTCCACTCTGTGTAATTCTCTTCACACTCTAATTCAAATAATTCTCCAATCCAAATGTTATTCTTTTTAATTAGATTAGAAACAAAAAATGAAACCACCTCTTCTTCAGTTTTAAACTTCTTAGCAATCTTATCAAAGAAATAACGGTCTTTTCTATTCTCGTAAGACCTTGCATTTAACTTTGTTTTACCATTAAATTTAAACCAGTCATATGTCTTTTTACTGAAGTGTAATTTCAATCCCATGAATAATTTGAATGTATCATATCCGTTCATATTGGTAGTTTATTTGACTCTGCCTTCATCATATTATTTTTAACACCTTCCATCTGAATCTTTTCCTTAATTGGTTTCGTTAGGTGTTTTGCAGCAGCTTGAGGTTCAACTCCATATTTGTCGCACAAATCAATAACTGCTTCCATATATTCAACTTCGTTTTTTAAAACATATTCTTCTACTTCTTTACAAAAATCCTTTGCAGTCTTTTCGAAAATCATGTGTTTATCTCCTATAAAAATTCTTCTAATGTCGAGACACCGTATCTCTTTAAAAATAACTTGTTTTTTCTTTTTCGTCTTTTAGTTAAATCATATAACCATATAATTTTTGGTTCACCAGTTTTCACAATTGCCTTTCCCTCGTCTACTGCCTTTCTCATTTCATATGAGTATGGTCTGTCAATTGTCAACGAACGCATGTGGTATGTTTTTCCATTCCACTCTACATATTTTGTTGGTGATGTTTTTCCCGATTGAATAAAATTTGTTGCCTTGTAAATTGTTCCGATGTGACCCTGTGTCAAATCTGAATAAGAAAGAACTGTATCGTATTCTGTATTCGCAATTAGATATTTAATTATACTTCCAAGAAACCAACTCTCACTATTGAATGGTGCATCGTCTAGACATGCCATTCTTCTTATGTCAATGCAATTCTTGTATTTAGTTTCATGTCTTGGTTTTCCGAGAACACTTCCCCCAACAAGTTGATTATTTATTAACATTGCAAAGCAGACACTAATACCCCCACCCATGTGACCCTTCCTATAATGAAAGTCTTCAAAGATATGTCTGATGTCTGAAAAGTTACACAGTTGTAGTTCGCAATCTTTTTTATTTAATTTATCCATTCAAGATTACTATTCCTTCATTGGTGCTATACCAAATCTCATCAAACAATGCTTCACACCAAGGCAAACAATTTACACAAGGTTTACTCATTCTCATATCACTGAAACGATTAAACCTAAAATTAAACAGTTTTAAATTGTCTTTGGGGCCTTTATATCTTAACAATGCATCCAATTCTGCATGAACCTCTTCAAATCTATATCCGAGTTTTTTTGCTTGAGGGTGTGTGCGAAAATTATTTGTACCGACCGATACAATCTCATTTTTACGAACTATAATCGAAACATGTTTCTTTGGTCTTGGA
>CEQA01002066.1_pt1 | contig 16285 bp, 17 predicted proteins | sample 530501 | NCBI WGS metagenome assembly CEQA01 (sample SAMEA2620227, study PRJEB7988) | marine metagenome | isolation source: saline water (ENVO:00002010), including
GCTCTTTTTCCGCCTGCGCCTTTATGTCGTCGGCAAACGCCTTGAACCTTTCACCTTCCTTGGCGGTGTTATCGGCAATAACCTTATCCCTCTTTTCGATCTCCGCAAGAAGCTCTGATTGTTTCTTGTCTAGCTCTTCAAGCATCCGGTCTTTAGCTTCATCGAACCTCTTTTGGTTATCCTCTTGATTCTTTCGTATCTCAGCTATCCGTTCATTTTCCGCTTTCTTGTCAGCCAATCTCTGTTCGTTACGGTCTTTATTTGCCTGAACCCTATCTGCCCTAGCTTGCTCTCTCTGGGCCACCATCTGTTTCTGAAGCCACTGCTGCTGTGCAGCAATCTGCTGCATAGCCCAAGGATTAAACGGGTTATTTTGCTGCCCCTGCTCCTGATCGCCTCCGCCTCCAGTCATACCAACAGCCCCGCCAAGCCCTACGCCTTGGTTGCCTGCTGCCATAATTAGGTCGGCCATATCATTTAGTGAAGGACCCACATCCTGTCTGCGTTCCATGAAATCAAGAGTGTTTTGTCTCGTTAAATCGCCAGCAGCGTCACCTCTCTCAAGCATGCCTAGTTGATTCTGGCCAAGTTGAGCCTGAGTGCCGAAGTTCTGAGCCTGCTGTCCTAACTGAGCAGCCATCCCCTGACCAGCCAACTGGCCCTGAAGGCCAGTTAGCTGGCGTTGGCCTGCATCAAAAGCCCCCAAGCCTTGACCCGTGAGATTAGCCTGAGCTCCAAGACCCTGACCGACCATTCCTGACTGTTGTCCAAACTGCTGTCCAGATAGATTAGCTTCTGCACCAAATTGCTGTCCAGCTAAGTTAGCTTCAACTCCCGCAGCGTTCTGTAAGGCACCCATTTGGCCAGCCAATTGCTGACCTAGAAGTGCTTGGTCTACACCTCTCAGCTGGCTCCTGCCTTGGGCAAGCGCAGACAAACCAGCTAGTCCGGCCTGAGCTGTCTGCCCCTCAAGTGCAGCCTGACCCCTTTCAGCAGCACTGAGTCCTGCCAGCCCTAACTGCTGGCCTGCCGCCATTCCCTGTTGAGCTAACCGTTCTTGTGCGGCAGCTCCGGCGAGTCCTGCCTGTTGCTGGGCAGCTGCACTCTGACCAAGCAATGCCTGCTGGCCCTGAGCCGCCTGACCTGCTAAATTAGCTCTTGCACCAGAACTTTGCGCAGCAAGCTGCTGCTCGGCACTAAGACCTTGACCAGTTACCTGAGCAGCAGCCCCGGCCCCTTGTCCAAGTAGGCCAAGCTGCGCTCCAGTCCCTTGCTGCAAAGCTCCTAACTCACCAGCCAAAGCCTGACGCCCAATCGCCTGCTCTGCCTGTGAAATCCCTTGCTGCCCTGCGGCTTGCTGGGCTAATCCCGCAAGCCGTGATTGTGTATCAACACCCTCTCCTCTAGTAAGACCCCTTTCGCGAGCACCTATGCCTTGCTGACCCAAGCCCATAGACGCAGACAATCCCTGTGACCCTAACTGGGTGTCCGTGCCTAGCCGAGCTCCCTGCATCTGGTCTATAGCGGACTGCTCTGCGCCAGAAAGTCTTTCATATGCTCCAGCCTTTTCTCTTCTTAACTGCTCGTCAAGCTGAGACATACTGCGGTCTTCTTGCTCGGCAATGTCGCGTTCTATAGCACTGCGACCAGATGTATAGGCGGTTGTATTTCCAAGACCTCTTCGAATCATTTCCTGCTCATTGGAAGCAAGACGTCGCTCCCTAGCCTCATCAGCCCTGCGAGAGATTTCTCTTCGCGAGAAATCTCCCATGTCATCATACATACCGAGACCTCTTTCACGCCGGTCCCCGTACCTGCCTTCTCTGTCAGATCTGGCATCCCCGTATTGCTGGGCAGTTCTTTCTCTTTCGCCAGTAAAGCCTTCCCTGATCTCCGACCTAAGCCTATCGAATCGACCGCCAACATCTTCCCCAGTTCTCTCGGCAGCTTCTCTTCCTCTTGTACCTTCCTCGGAATATCCCTCTCCTAGACGACCAAGCCTCCCCTCGGCTCTCCCTGCTAAATCTCTAAGAGCAGAACCGCCAATATCAGACGCCCTACCTAAAGCACCTTCCGAGATTTCGCGAGCACTTCCGCGTGCCCTGCCAAACTCACCGCGAACATCTTCCCGCCCCCTATCAAAGCGGCCTTCAGTTCTCCGAACACCACCTTCCTCGTCACGTCCTATCTGCTCACGGGCTCGGTCAAACGCACCTCTAGAGCCAGAAGCGGCGTCTCCAAATCTGTCTCTAGCACCTCTTTCCTGTCGGCCATAAGCGTCTCCAACCCTGCCTTCATAGCCTTTTCTCCGAGCAGCATCCCTTTCAGCAAGAGACTCGTAGCCTTTTCTTATCTCGCCACGCCCGCCTTCTACGACTCCCCGCTGCTCATCGGAGAAGCCTTTGTATTTGTTAATTATGTCTTCGACACTACCACCTTGACGATCCAGTAGGTTCTCCCGAGCTCCTCCTGCCAAGTCTCCAATCCGGCCCGCAGTTCTTTCTCCAAGTCCCGAGACTCTTCCCCGTGCAGCTGCTCCTGATTCTCCGAGCCTTCCTCTTGCTGCTTCTCCAAACCCAGCAACCTTTCCGGAAGCCCTAGACGCAAGTTCTTCAATACCACTCCGTCCAGCAGCATACCTATCAGATACTTCTTTAACACGTTCAGTTCCCTTGCCAGTAACGTCCTTTATCGTACCGTCAGCAATGCCCTTCATGTTTGAGGTTATATCCCCAGACATAGAAAGCATGTTCTCCAGCAAGTTCCCGTGCTTAGAATTTAACTCCTCAAGGCGGGACTTCTGTTCATTTGTAAGTTGGTCATAACCCCTAAGTATCTGAGCATATCGCTGCTCGTTCTTACCCTTAACTTCCTTGCGGGTACGCTCAAACTCAGCAATTACCTGATCTATCAAGCCCCTGTTGTCAGGGACATTGATAGTGGTAGTGTTGGGGTCCGACTTTGGTTTAGACGGGTTCTTTTGGTTAGGGCCTACAGCCATTATCCTAGTCCTAATAAGGAGTTCATCATTTTAAGTTGCTGGACAGCATAGCCGGGGTTTCCGATCATTTGCTGGCCCATACCGTATCCCTGCTGATTAAACGGCTTAGGTCTCTGCTGAATCTTTCGACGCTCGCCTTGAGATTGCTGAATACTATTGTCAATGTTCTGTGTGTTCGATGTATTAAACCTGTTATCCACTCTCTGATTACTGTAGTTGTAAGTGCGGTTCCCCATAATTCCGGGACTAAACGTCGTAGGTCCAGGCTGGGGAGCTGGTTGCCTAAAGCCACCACCGGTCGGCATCCCAGGCGACAAAGGTTGCCCAGAGCCACCCACAGGACCTGAAGATAATCCCCCAGTGTCAATTGAAGAGCCGCCTCCCTGCGGTTGCATAGGAGCCTGCGGCTGCATGGGGTTTTGCGGTGCACTTCCCTGAGAAGGAGGCAGTTGTATGCCTCGCTCTGCAGCCCACTGCCTAGACCTTGGAGACATGTATCCAGAACTATAAACACTCATACCCCTGATAACCCCACAATATGCCAGCCGCCGTAGTAAACAGTCAGGTTAAGCTGGCTTGTACTATTTTCGTAAAAAAGAATAACATCTCCATCCACTCCACTGGAAGGAAGATCAGACGACTCACCTACTATTATAGTAGATATACGCATATTAGCGTCTATGCTGACACCTTCCGGATCAGCGAGAGCGAGCCGATTGGCGGCTCTTCTCGCTCGCGGTGGAAACTTTGGTCCGCGACCCATTCCGCTTACAACACCCATTACCACTGCCTTTCCCTTGGACCATCAAAGCTATTAAGCTCAATCCCCAAGAATTCATAAGACCATGCCTTTGCATCCGCAGGACTCTTTAGCTTAACGTAAACGTCATGGCCAATAGCCCTACGTCGTTCACTCTTGTTTCTGCCTGCAGACCACGTCCCTGTAAATTTGGGAGAACCTGAAGCCTCTGCTTTTTGTGCAGTTTCTGCTGAATAGACTTCAAATGTAACGTCCTCGCTACCGACTCCCAAAGCAGCCTTCATTTCAGTCAGCATTATTTTGGGACGATTTTGCAACTGCACAGGGCCAAGGTAAACAAAGCTGTCAATAGCAGTGCCATCGTCCGATTTACTCGGAGTTGTGTAGTCAAAAACTCTAACATATCCATCCTGCCCTCCCATTAGCACTGTCCTATCTGATGCTTGATCTCCATCAAACAGGTGAACACTAACAGGATTCAAAGTGTTTGTTCCAAATTTGTCAGGCCACCATGACTGGTTTCTGACATCGTAGAAATAATTTGTTGTAGCGCCGCCATCCAGTGGCGTTAAGAACACATACACACCTCGCTCTACATCAGACCATGCCATACGAACCAAGGTAGTGTTTGCGTCATAGCTATTAAGCCTTTCAGGTATTTGCTTCTCGCTTATATTTACCGGCTGGCTACCCGGCTGTAGCATGTAAACACCGCCTCGGCTTCCAAAGAAAAATACTATCCCTTCAGGGCTCTTACAATAGGGGCGACCAAAAGGAGCACCTATTGTTGAGGATACAAGGTCTAGCCTACCTGACTCCGCAGGGTCACCAGTCATTTGCCAGATGCTGTGGTCACCAAATATTAAAAGGATGTCATCGTTGTACGGACACATCGCATTAATAATATCTTGAGACTTACCTGCCTCTGCATTATTACCGGCAACAGCCATGGTGTGAGTTGGAGGTGACGTTGAGTAATCCCAGTTTGACGCATCACCAACCTTAGACATAAACCAGTTATGTGGATCACTACTTATACCACTCTGAATTATGCGTCCACGCCAAGTTTCAATAAGTCTAGGCCTATTACTGCTGTCAACAGGCAAAGAGCCCGCAGAAGCCGTCCACGTGCTAACCGTGTTTGTGGTAGGGTTATACTTTTTTGTGCTCGTTCCGTCAGCAAAGTAAATGACACCAAACAATTCAGCACTAAAGACAAAAGGAACCGATGCTGACAGAGCACTAGATCCCCCAGTAGCCGTAGTGAAAGCAGAACTTGTAAACTTAGCCACAGTCCCGTTAGTAACAGCATACGACACAACAGTACGAGCACCGACTTCAGTCTGGTCGGATGGCGTACTACGTGCAACCACTTGCCCTAAATCTTGGACTTTACCGTTTGCTGTTCGGCTATTTACATACTTAGATAATCCAGCACGTTGCCCGCCTCGGGACCGTCCTGTTGACGGTTCCCAAGCTCGGACATTCTGACATTCCGCCGTACTGTTTCTCGGCTGAGTCTCATAACCAGTAGCTTCAACTACTCCAAGATTAGGCCAAGGCATATCAAACCTTGTCCTTAATCTTGCCATTAGCTTACTGTTCCACCATTATTTGCAAGGACAGCCCATACAATATCAGAACCCTTTGGAATTGATATAAGAGTAATACTGTCTCCGGCGGTGTCTAAGACAACCTGAGTGCCTTCAGTTCCGCCTGCATTAATCGTCTCACTTCCAGCAGTAGTAACTGTGGCGTTACCACCATCAGTCTTAAGTGCTAGTGTGAGAATGATTCCTGCTCGCACTGGTTCCGCAATTACTCGGCCTTCAGCTCCAGCCGTTACGATTGGGCAGACACCAAGAGTACGGTCGATAGCAATCGTACCGCTTGCGCCTGGGTCCATGATTTCTAGTTCTGGCTCTCGGGAGAGCTGTTGTAAAATGTTGTGGCCTGACATGGCTACTCCTAGTTAGAAATGAGGTGTAAGTCTACGGTTCCGTCGTTGTTTCCGACGATTTTTAAGTAAGCTGCACCAGCAAGCTCTGCAGGTAATGGATATGCCCGATTAGCTGCGACTGTAGTGGAAACAGCTCCAGATGAGTTATAAAGTTGGATGTAAGTCCCATCCTCTTCGGATGCGACATAATAGGTCAAACTTGTGATTGTACTGCCGCTAGGAACGATGCAAAGCCCTCCCGTGAAGCCTCTCATCACAAGAGCCTTAGTGTCCGCTAGGACAGAGTCGATGGTATGACTCTTTAGTATTACATTTTGTGGTGTGGTATAGGCCATGATTCACCTTATGGATTTGAGTCGTAAAAAGCGGTTCCGTTATAAGTCACTACATCTCCGTTGATGTAGCGATTATTCTGCTCAGATATTCCCATCCGGTCTGAGCCATCACCATTATATCCTGATATGTTAGGAGTGTGCATATTTCTGTCATAAGAGATAGAAGCCTGCAACCGTTGTACGAAATTCGCATTATGTATGCCAGCGTTATTCTCTTGACGAGATTCTGCAACAGCTAGGCAAGATGCAAGTATTGTTTCGGCATGAGCCTCACCACCTAGCGGGTAAGGATTAGCCACTGTTAATTTTGAGGGGAGCGCGTGATAGCGATAAGAGACGGTATACGCTTTGTCTGGATCTGGCCAGAGCATCAGTTCAAATCGCTGGCCATTAGAGCCGTCAGAGCTCTTTGGTCTAATAGCCATTAGAGTAGGATTCGACTGAGCCGTTCCGCTGTCTCTCTGCCGCAATAATCTTATGCGGCTCTCCCCAGTGGTCTCAATAGGTGCCCAACGATTATCACCCGAGGCATATGTGGCAATTCCTATCATGCCTCCGAAGTTCGCAGACAAGCTGTAGTCGGCTGTGCCTGCCACTGTGGTGAGAGTAGTTGTGGGCTCCATAAAGGACCACTTATGACCTTTTGGTGCAATACCACCCGGAGCTGGATGGTAAAACTGTCGAAGCCCCGAGTTAATCATCTCATCAATTTGAGTTAATTCGTCAGAACTCCAGTTAGAAGAGTCTCTCTCGCCTAACCAGTACCAACCGATCTCCTTGCGAAGATCGGTTAAAGACAACGATAAAGTTGACTCGGTACTGGTATCAGCAGGAGAGCCAATTGTTCTTATTGTAAAATGCTGTGGTACAGCATTTGCGTGCGTAAACAAGAGGCCTATGATAGCCCCATTCATTTGTGCGGCAGTCAGGTTAATGCTGTATTCACCATTACCTTCTTCGGTAATAGTACCACTAAGGGCAGCCTGAGTACCGCCATCAATAGTGTAATACCCTGAAACACCACTAGCAGCCCCTGTGAGGGCTGCCCCAGTTGATTTATTGGTAAGAAGAAAGGTGAAGCCAGTTACAGCTTCATTTCTTACATAGCTCATTTACTTGCCACTTTCTTCTTAACGGGTGTTTTCTTGGCTGGGGTATCAGCAAGAATTGCAATTGCCACCTGAGTATCAAACGGAATCGGCCCGTTAATTCTCTTGTGGTATATGTTGTGCGCTTTTTCCAACGCTTGCTTTTGCGAAGGTGTTAAGCCTCCAAGAGCGTCAGTTATAGCTTCTAAAAAGTTTTCCATTTCGATTCTCCTGAAGAAAACCGAGGGCCTGCGAAAGGATCAGGAAAACAGGCCCTCGGTATTCGGTACTAGCATTACTGCTAGTTAGCAATCTGCTCTGCTTGGTAACAAGCAACCCAGTCTACCGACATGATGGGATCAACAGATGATCCACCAGATTGACATACCAATGAAGGAGTCAATGCGGCAGTTGGGATATTAGTAGAGATTGCTGTCTTGGCAATGCCATTAACATAAGGCGTAACCTTTGACACACCCTCTACTAAAAAGCCTAATTTAACGTAAGTCCCATCAGCGATAGAAGCTACATTAGCACTTGAACTACGACTTCCGCCAGATTCACTGTGGAAATCAATTTCAAGATTGTCATCAACAAGCTCAAAGCCAATGTGGTTAGCGGATGAGTTTGCACCACTAGCAATAATACTAGTGTCAACTTCCGAAAGACCAACGAAAACTTCCATGATCCCTGTACTGATGTCAGTTACTTTGATACGAGCTTCAAAGTAAATTTTTGAATCAGCACTAGCAACAAAAGAAGCTGCTCCAGTAGCTCCGCCATATTGGATTTGAATACCCTGGCCTGAAGTACCGGAAGCACAATCAAGCTCAAGGACACCACCCTTAGCGTCAGCTAAAGTTGCAGTACCAGCAGTTGCTGCTGTAGAAATCCATGGCGACTCATCGTTAAACGATAAAAAGTCATCAATCAATCCAAACCCTTCACTAAGGCCACCGTTGTTGACCTCGGTAATAGGAGCTTGGCTGAAAATGTTAGGCGAAAGACCTCGGCGAATTGAGCCAGCCTTTGCCTGCGGTTTTGTATAAAGGTCACCCATTGGGAACCTCCTTTCAAATTAAAAGGCTTACTTACTCAATACGAAGAGTTTTCGTCGGTTGTAACATACGAAGTTACCCCACGTATCCATGTGAACCTCACGCACAGTGTGCTGACGTGCAGCTTGTTGAGGTGCATGGCGAAGCATCTTCCGACCTTTACGGAAGAAGAACTTGAATACTCGCAAGTTCACACCGTAGAAAGGATCAGTCGAATCATTGTTCTGCAGGTAAGGTACCCACACAACAGGATTTCCCTTAATGACAACAGAGCCAGCATATTTGGCTAAGTCAGCACCAAGGTTGTCGTTACGACTTTCTAAGAGCTTTTCCATTTCTTCCAAGACATTGTAAGTAGTGAAGAACATCCAGTCGCTTTCACCCTTACCACCAGCAAGTTCTGCGAACTGCTTAGGTGCCTGGAAGTGCGTGAATTCACAGGCCTTGCGAATCTTAGCAACCAAGTCGTCACGGCTTACGCTGGTGTATTGACCAGTGTAGTTTTTCCAGTTAGCGACATCGGATGTCTTGATTCCACCAGCACCATTGCTGAATCCACTTGGGTCACCGCCGTTAAACCCTTCGGTTGAATTCTTTTGAATCCAGAAAGGGATGCCAGATGGCTTACGGGGTGATTCCGTGTCTGAGGTTGGAGCGCTCCAGAGAGCTTCTTCCATCAATTCAAACCAGTCGTTGTACATTGAGTGCTCACGTACTTCGACTTCACGGATGATAGTCTCACGGTCAGACTGGAACACGTCCTCGTCTACATCGTAAGAAAAGTTGACTGTAGATTTGGTCCAAGGCTGTTTAGCTTCGGTGGTCAAATCTTTGACGCTTGTAACGTCCACTGAGTACAGTTCACTAAATTTGGCTGTGCCAGTATTAGTTGTCTGTACTTTCCAATTAAGCTGAACACCGCCCTTTTCTGGGTCGGCAGCCTTACCTTTGAGGAACTTTGAAGCAAAGATGTGATGCTGCAAGTCTAATGACAAGTCAACCCATCGACGCTTCTTGAAGTTATCCAAAGTCAAGTTGACGAAATCGTCTAGTTGATCTGGTAACAGTGGCATGATGCTCACTCCTTAAAAATAATCACAGGTCGCCATTCTCTTTGAGGTATCCTTCAAACACCTCTTTCAAATGAACATTATTAACCGGATCTTCACTTACATCAGGTACTTTACGTGTTCCCTGACCACCGCCAAGTTTACGCTTGGCAGCCTTGCGAATTCGGTCGTTTGTCCTGCGACGGTTTAACGATTCAATTTCATTGCCGAACACGGCACGGTATGCCTGTTGTACAAGGTCGTTGTACGAAGGCACTGACTGACCAGAGGCTTGGTAGCCATTGGCTAATACAGTCATTTGGTCGAATAGGCGAGACATGTTTTGAGCCTCGGAACTATTCGGGTCCAGCTCTTGGTATGGCTTATCGCCAAAAAGAGCCTTGTGCTTAAGACCGCTAACAGCACTATCGAATTGGTCGATCTGTCCCTGAGCCATCTGTTTAGATTGATCTATATAGGCCTGATCTACAAATTGTTGCTGGTAGGCTAACTGATCCTGCATGTACTGCATCCGCTGGTCAAACGAGCTGGTTATGTTGCCAGCCAATCTGTTAATAGCTTCTCGCAGTCCCTCGTCGTAATCGTCGCCTAAACCGATCTTAAATTGTTCAGCAATTTCATCTGCACTGGGGAGTGAATCACCCGACTGAGTCTGTTGCTGTTGTGCATAGTAATTATAGGCGTTCTGCTCATTAACAATGAACTGGTCTATAACCCTAGCTAAAGATTCCTGACTCTGGAAATCGGATACATTAAGCCCGTAATAGTGAGCTGCCTGCATCATGTCATCAGGAATCGTTTGTTGGGGAGTGGATTCTTCAACACTCTCCGTACTTATATCTTGACTTGTTTCTTCCGTCTCTTCAACGGAAATGTCCTCTGTATCCTCAACTTCTTCAGGTGTATGTTCGTTGTTGATCTCATCAATAACGGCCATATCCTCCTCAGTTAAGGTTACTTCTTCTACTTCCTGCTCTTCGGACATCATTTTCTCCTAATCACTATATCCGCCATCTCGGTCCCTTAAACCACGGTGTTTAAGGTACTTAGCCCTCTCCCCACGGGAGTAGAACACGGCAGTTCCATCGTTTTTGAAGTCCACGCCAGTGAACCCATGTTTCTTAGCGTCTTGCCTAAACTCGTCTACCTGACTGCTGTGGACAGAAGCCCCTACGCTAGTAAGGCCTGTTGCCCAACCTCTGGCTCCAAATGAAGGAGAACGCTTGGGGGCGTTCTCCTTTCCGTAATGAGGTGCAGGCTCGTCATGCCAACCCAGTTCGCCACTCTTGTCACGGTAGTAATACTTCTTTCTAGACATCTATTAAAACCTCATTCTGAGTCTCTATCCAGCAGTGAGCTCCACATGAAAGAGGCTTGTGCGGACGGTAAACGACACGTGCGACTTCGTTGCCATCTGAGTCTACGATAATAGCTTCATGGGCATACCGATTGTCTTTGTATGTCTTTACTGTAAGTACAGGCTCTACGTCGTCTTTTTTCTTATTGCTTTTTATCTTGTGTTGGTTGACGTGAATTATCGTCTTAACCATAGAACTTATCCTGCTGGAGCTCTCCCCATCTGAGCCATCTGCTGCTGATTAGGTGCACCACCCTGAAGGATCTGCTGCATCACATGTCCGCGTGACTTGTCAGTGCCTCCGGTAGGTACACTCTTTCTAACCTGCTCCCTTACCGTATGAGCTGCTTGGGGTGGCTGCTCTGGAGAAGGACCGGGCCTGTTTCCTTTTGCCTCTTCAAAGACAACAACCTCTTTGAGGCGTGGTATGTCCATAAGTTCCGCATACAGATTAGTTAGCTCTTGGAAGTCTATTCGACCACCAGACTCCATCATGTTCTGCTGCATCGGCATTGCTACCTGAGTAACAAACTGAGTTATATTGTTTAATCTCTCCGTGGGAGACTTGTACATCATTGAATAAGGCTCAATCTTGAAGTTGTATTGAAGGAAGTCGCCCTCCCTCAACTCAGGGCTCCATGTAGATTGGAAATCCATATTGGCTACTTGGTAGTGAGTTTCTCTTTCAGTAACTTCGTCATTCCAAAGTAGCCACCCTAAATCTTTACAGATATTAGCAGTAAAGTCCACAACTCTGTACTGCATGTTAGCTTCACGCTTAGACACAGCGCCATGTATGAGCTTGTCCTGAGTAGCAGTTTCAGCACTTGGGCCAAGCCCTGCCATAGCCTGAAGGTTCCCAGCCATCCGGTCAAACTGCTCCATCATTGAATAGCTGAACGCTTGGTTCTGTTGATCCACACCGCCCATTTTTAATACATTGACAGACTCAGGATTTTGAACCCTTGTCCACTCTCCGTCCGAAGCGCGTTGTAATCTATCGGCATCTTCATGCGAACCGTCTTGATAAAACGGTATGTCTTTTTGTCTCTGAGCTTGCCTTTTTTGTTTGCGAAGCAGTCCATTGATAATGTCGTTCAAAGGCTTTAAGTTCATTGCAGGTGCTACACCCATGACTTGATCTGGGACTTCAGCAGCCAAAGTCAAGGTATGAAAAGGACCGTGCTCTGGGCCTTCCCACTCAACAACCCTAAGAGGTTTGCTTTGCTGGCCAGTAGCAAATGTCGCCACTAAATTTTCTTCAGGCAACCAAACGTCCATGACTTCAATCTCTGTTTCGTAGGCTTCTGGCTTTGATTCACCAGTAAACGAATCTCGCAAAGGTTTGTCATGGTGATGGTCCACCATCCCGCCCTCGCGGGATGATGGACGTATGTCCTTCAAAACATTCCTGTCAAAGGAAGGGTCCGACATTGCCTTCTCTCTTGACATCTTGTATTTGTTCAAAGCAAATTTAATCTTGTTCCATGAAGTAGCTTCTATGTCATAAACAAAGTCGTCGAAGCTAATGTTTTCAGCGTATGGCTTGCCAGGGTCTAACCATTCATCAAGACCTTCCAGCTTTACGAATCCGGCCTCTCCGTTATAGACCTTGACTACACCCATGCCAAAAAACGCTTCAAGAACAGCAGCCCTTAAAGTCTCTTCAAGGTGTATTTCTTCTATAAGATTATTAAGAGTTCTTTCAAAGTGATGAGAGAACCAAGACAGTTCGGGGAAGTCTGAAGTTATTAAGCATCTTGGTCTATTGGCAGCTAAGCTCATAGTGTAAGTTTCAGCTGCCTGATACATAAGATTCATTACCACTTCTTGTGTGTCCGAATCTACGTTGTAATAACTTCCAACATAGTCTTTCACAAAAGACTTTCGCATTTCCCTGTAGGGACGTAAGTTTCTAGTTGAATACTCAATGCACTTGAATAGACGAGCTCTATCCGCTTGGTTATTTGGATTCATTAGTCCCAACCTGTGTCAGTTAATTGTTTTAGTCTACGCTCATGGTCAAGGAACCTACGAGCCATGCTTCCAATAGGAGCATCATCTCTAATCTCATCGCTCGGTGCTTTGGTCACTGGTGGTCTATCAAGAACACCATGCCAAGCGAGAGCTGCTGCTATTACTCTATCACCGTGTGCTTGCCCTTTAGATGAATCATCTTGGGTCTTTACACTGCGTGAATGAACTACCTTACCGTCCTTATAAACGTACTGCCTGCACTCATTAAGTAGCTTATCGGAACGTATTAGGTACTGTTTAGATTGTACAGCACTACTCATCTTCGATAAAACAGCCAATTTGTTCTTGTCGTTACTGAACCAGCCGGGGGTCTTTGATTTCTTCTTGTAAGACCTGCCCTCAGTCTCCCTGAAATATATGTTCGGATAGAACTGCTCAATGACCTGCCTGCCAAATGCACCCCCAGGCGCTCCATTCATTTCCCAGATCAGGTAAGCGTCATTAAACCACTTACATGCGGAGATAACTAAATCCGCAAAAGCCTCTGGTCTCATTGTGTTTGTTGCAAACTCTGCGACCTGTTCATGCGTAACACGGTCCACCACCACAGCGACGCTATTAGAGCTATATGAACCTCCAAGGCCGGCAGCAATATCGCAGCCGATAACGTACTGACCAGTACCAATTGGCCTCCCTTGGGAGTCTTGGTGAATCCACATCTTCCATGGACCGTCTTCCGTCTTCTGGAAATCAGGATCAAGAGTAGCTTCGTCGTAACGTAGAATACCGCGAGCATAAGGAGCTCGTACACCATCCCGTCCAGTTTCATACAAGTCCTTTCCGAATATCTGGTACTCAGAACCACCGTAGTCCCTATCCAATTCTTGAGCTATTGACTGAGGTGTAGCACCCGGCCTCATGCACTCCTGATCGTAATAGGGGCTCCGTACTTTCCCATCTTTTACAAACGGGTAGTCTTCAGGGAAGTCATATTCCTTATCAAGGATTTCGACATTACCGTTGTCGCTAGTGTACAGCCCGATACGTCTGTCAGGATGTTCCTTCCAGTCCATGACAACCTTGAGCATATTTGATTTCTGGTGCATCACATCGTAGTAAGCCCCGCTCGCCCCCTTCGGAGTTGAAACAAACATCCGACAGTCCGTAGCGTGCTGGGTTGCTGCCAATGCCTTGTAATCATCCCCATTCGGGAAGGCAGCATACTCGTCTATTGCAATGCACTTTTTACGACCACCTCGGAAAGCATCCTCGGTAGTAGAGGCACCTTCAAATGTAGATCCATTGCTCCTGTTTTCCATGAGCATAGCAGTCCGATAGACCTCTGGCTTCATCCACGGGGGAAGGCCACCCTTCCCCCCGTCACCAGTCAAAAGGAAGTCCAGCTTCCACATCAATGTGTCCTTCTTACCGGGCTTATCAACCAAGTCAGCAGTACGAGACATGATTCCGAAGCTGCTGAAGTCGTAGAACATCCACTGGTAAAACAGAAGCGTTAAGAACATCCAAGTAGCACCAAGGTCACGCGACTTCTCTACGCCTATATCCCTATCGCCAAGAGCCTCGTTCATCACAACAAAGTCTCTGTCTTGGTAGCCATAAGTAAGAAAGGGGATCACGTTCGACGTGGTCCCCCTAAGCCTAGAGTTTCTAGGTTCATACAACCAGCAAAAGGCGTTGATGAAAAACAGTATGTCTTCTTTACAAGCTGTAAAAAGAATTCGCTGCTTTTCAACAGTGTCTGCCCACCTAAGTAAATCCCTTCGGTATTCAAGGTTTTCCTTAAGCGTCTTTGGTACTTGGCTGTATAAACTCATCCTAATCTTGTGAAGCGATTGTCCTTGATGGAGTATCATGGCCGCATTGACACCTATTGGCCCTAACCATGCGGACTATCTCATCGGGAGCCATCTCGTAAAACATCTGCAGGGTCATAGAAACTCTATTTATCTGCATTGAATTTGTACTCGCATGACTCTGTAATTCGCTGACCTTTCTCTCTAAACTTTCCACGTACCAACCGCAAAGCACTGCAAGTGACATGGCCAGTACGCCTAATAAAAACTTCTTCATATCCCCCCTCCAAAGTTAAATGTTTGCCAGCATCTCCTCTATCTGTTCAATAGTATGCTGAGTAGCTTTCATCCCCTTATCTTCTTCTTTCCCGCTATTTATCTTCATCTGCTCTCTAATGACAAGCTCCATGAACTTAGTCTGGTTACCAACTGCCCAGACAACCATGCTCCAAGCGCCTGGGGTCGGGGCATCGTCAGGACGGACCAACCATTCGTCCAGCTCACCCTTGCACTTATGGAGATTATGGAATACCCATGCTATGTCATTCGGTAAATCTGACTCACTAATGTCATACTCGCCCAGCTGATCCATTAGGTCTAGCTGTTCCCTCTGCAGCTTAGCAGGAGCTCTCTCCTCAGCCAGTCGCTGTTTCTCCTGCTTCTTTTCCTCCTTCGCCAGCTGTTGTTCCTGTATCTGTAGCCAATCGGCCTGTACTTCCCTCTCTTTGTCCGGTCCTTCATACCCCATGTCCACACAGGCCTGATAAGCAGCCTGCTTCTGCGGTATACCGTCGGCCATGTACTCGTCGTACTTTTCCCGATAGAGGTGATACCTTTTCTCTCGTTTCATCCTGTCAACGAACAGAGCCCATCCGGGCTTTCGTCTCTTCTTAGCCATAAGTCTTTATGATCCTTTGAAATGTAAGGCTATTTGTATGTGCAGCTTGGAAACCAATTACATCGGCAGTCATCTCGGAGGAGGTCAATGTAATTGACCATTGGCCGTTCCCCTCATGCGTTGCTGTATTCGTAGTCGTAGATTGGGTCCCACCATCCTTGGTTACCCTACAGGTCACAGAGCCTGACGTGACTGGTGTCCCGTCAGTCTTGTTGACCAGTACGAAAGAGAACCCTGCGAGTTCTCTTCCTTTCGCATACATGTCCATGGTGGAGATGTCGCCAATGACGTGATTAGACTGGACGATTAAGGGTATTACGTTCAACGCCTGACCCATACCTCGGGTCACTATAAACTCTATAGTGTTAGTGCCTACGAAAGCAGGTCCTACTAAATCCTTAATCGGCATAGTTTTTCCTTGACAAGATTTACGTCACAATTACAATAAAAAGCGCAGCGTTCTTAAAAATACTTAATACTTAGCGGGCCCCCTATAGGGCCCGCTTAATACTATAATACTTAAATACTATAGTACTAAGTAGCTCTCTTTCTCTCCGTCGGATTAGTGGCGTCGTCCATTGTCCATGTCATGGCTGTCGTACTGCCGTCTATTTGGTATCCAGTAATAGTCGTACTATTAATCTTAAACTGTCCTACGGCACAGTAAATCATATGAAGCATCTGAACAGGTGTAGCTGCAGCATTGTCTGAGGCATAAGACTCTGTCATTGCAGCTGTCCAGTGAGCAGTCAATGCGTCAGCACATTCGCTTTGAACCTCTGCATCCCAAGCTGAATTCCAAGGAACTGCAGTTAGCCCAGCACCAGCAGTGCCGATTTCTGCAGTATCCACCAGAATGTTGTCAACGATTCCATCTACAACATCAATCTTAGAAATAGCCGAGTCTAACAGCAGGTCCAACCTACCGCCGTTCGCCCAATCCGTTTGCAACTCGTTAGTATCCGCA
>CEQA01015131.1_pt1 | contig 16092 bp, 9 predicted proteins | sample 530501 | NCBI WGS metagenome assembly CEQA01 (sample SAMEA2620227, study PRJEB7988) | marine metagenome | isolation source: saline water (ENVO:00002010), including
AACAACTGCTGCATGTACCGAGCACGCTTGACATCGCCACCCTTCTTACGTGCGACCTCAGGATTAAACGTAATCTCGTGATCCTCTTCGATCTCTTGGTACGCCTTTGATCCAGGCTTTGCGATTTCGTTTTCTACGTTACCGCCTGGAGCTTCGCTATCGGTTGAGACCCGAAACTTTTGCGAGACCCCCTCGTTAATCATTCGCTTGACTTGCTCACCCTTTTCTTTGGTGACGCGAGCTAAGTTCTTTGCTTTCGGTGAGTTTTTCTCCGCAGCATCGAACAATCGTTCAGCCGCAGGTAGGTAAGACAACCTACGCTTTCTTGCTTCAATATCTTTTTTGGAGCTTCCCTTACCAAATTCAGGCTTCTCGAAATGATGCATGAACTCCAGGGTCAGTTGGTTGGCATCCAGATTGGTGTCTCTAAATCCTTTAAGTTCATCGCGATCAGCTACAGCTTTGATGATCTTATCCATCTGAAACTTAGGATCTTGAAGCTGCTCTACCGTAAACCCAGAACCTTCACCTGAGCCTTGACGGTTGAACTGCCAGACACCGTGAGAGTCTTCATTCACAGGGTTGACGGCTGTTGGATTCAACTGACTTTCGCCCAGACCATTAGCAATAATAGCGATCATTTGATCACGGCTCAAACCCGTGTCAGACCCCATGTCATAAACAAGCTCCGCGACTGCGGCCTGACGCTTGGACGGATCTTTGATCTTCTTAAAGTCGACGGTCTTTTGCGGTCGGTCGACCGCAAGCTCTTCGGGACTAAAGTTAAACTTTTTCTTGCCCTCATCAATCCGCTTGTTCGCTAACTTAGCAATGTCGATTTCACGTTGAGGTAGTAATCGCTTTCGTCGAATCTCTCGCATCTTCTCAATACGAGTTTCAGGTGGGTCAAATGCTACGGAACCTAAGTCCTGTAACTCTGTGAAGATCTCATTAATGTCACGGCCTTGACGACCAACACCCTCAACGATGACGTTTAGATCTAAACCTTGATTCTTAGCTGCCCGGTTGAGTTGCGCCTTTGAAATACCCAGCCGCTTGCTGTGCAGATCTACAATCTCAGGAAGTGACAGCAATCTACCTGATAAGTCTTCTCGCTGATCTGGGGCTAAAGCAAGTGCTCGTTGCGACCGAATTGTTTCAGCCAAAGTATAAGGCTTCAAATCAATGTTATCTTCTTGCAACTCGAGATCTTCGTTCGCGGAAATATCCGTGACGTCAATCTCAGAATCGTTAGACAAATTCTGCTCTGCTGGGACAATTGTTTCAGCCATAATGTAAGTCTAACTCCAAACTTATTTCTGGCCTAAAAGTACTCGAAGTTGATTCTCCAGTCGAGTTTTCGCCGCCTGCTTACCCCTTAAGTTTTCTTTGAACACGTCAAGATTTTCATTCAACTGCTGCGACTGCTTTTGCAATCTTTCGTAATCAGCCTCAAATCGCGGCTTGTTAAAAAACGTGCTGCCATCCTCACGCTTATCTACATACTCTCGCGCAATCGCCTCCTGGCGAGGATTTAGAGGCTCTTCGTTTCTGAAACCTTTGAGTCGAAACCCAATAATCATTGGGGGAATATCTTTAATCTCGTCCATTCGAGCTAACTTTTGTGTTGTGTCTCCCAACTCATCTTCTAAGGCTCGAACTTTTTTCCTGGGTGCCGACATCTTCGCGTCAATGTTTGCCATTCCGTACCGCAACAACGCGGGTGACAACGGCACCGTCTTAACAACGTTACCCTCGTCATCAGTCACGTCGAAACCACCTGCGAATGTGAGTCCGCGAGAAACGTTTTCAGGTACACCAAGTGACCTCAAAGGATCTTGCGGCATAGCTCCAAACGCATCAAAAATACGTTGTGACTTTTCTAACTCTGACCGATCAGCTTCTGTATTGAGGGGGTCTAACTTCTCAATACCTCGAGCACGTAGCATACGGTCTCTTGCTTGAAGAATCCGATTAGTCTCGACATCTCGTTTCATCTGATCACCACCAGGTGATTTGATCACTGATGGCCCCCTCTGAATAAACGAGAATGGAGTCCTTTGCCCTCCAACAGGCAGAGCAAGGTTTGGTGGTATGTAAGGAGCCGATAACTCAGGCTCAGGCGGGGGAGATGGTGGTGTAGGTGTCGATTGAGGTGGCTCATCTACAATAGGTTGTTCTGGTGTCCCAGAAGAAACCACTACCGGTTCTCCTTCAACCGTTGACACCTCACCCTCTGGAATCTCCGCAGGAACTTGCGTCACAGCCCTTGTAGACGTCCAGCTTAAACCTTTGGGTAGACCAGCCATAAATCAAACCTACTAAGCCTTTAAAGACTTCTCAATCAGCATATCAAGCTTTGCGTCACGCTCAGCCTGAATTCGAGCCCGCTTTTGAGCCAACTCTTGCTTCTCCTTCGCTTCCTTGCGACCCTTAATTGTCTCGGCAACAGACACTAAACTAGGTCCGCTTGCAGACTTACTACCGGCTTCACCCTCACCCTCACCACCAGAACCGCCTGTAAACACACCAATAGCATCAGCCAAGTCCTCAGACTGCTCAGGCTCTAACTGCCTCAAGTTTGGTGGTTTGATCTTAAACTTCTTTCGTCGCTTAGCTAATTTTTCAGACGCACTATCTTTGTCTTGATCCAACAACTTGGTTTCTGGAGCCTTTTCAGATTTCTTTTTCTTTGTCTTTGCAACCTTATCTCTGACAAAGTCGCCGTACGAAGTTTGTGTAGGGTCTGATTTTTTCTTTTCGCCGTTTGCCATGACTGTTCCTATTGTGTTGGTGGTGTCCCGAGACCTTGTGGATCACCTGACTCTTTGACTGCTTGGTTTAAATCTTGTTGACGTTTAAACTGCTTTAGTCTCTCTTCCATGTCCTTTAACTTACTCATGCTATCAGCATGTGTTTGACCGTACACAGCACCCGAAGTCACCTTACCTGAGTCTTTGTTGACCTCATCTGGTTCTTCGGTTTCCTTTTCAGCCGCGCTGATAAATGCCAGTGCGTTAGCAGCGGCTCGAACATTTGCATCTGCATCAGCTTGAGCTTGCTGAGTCGGTGTCGGCTTAGCGCCACCAGCGCCTGCGTCCTTTAACCGTTGTACCGACGCCCCAAGATCTTGTTTATTTTGCTCGTCGCGTTGAGCTTTCTCTTCTGGTGTCAGTGGAGGTACGTCAATCTCACCTTTAGGTTCAGCTAAAGTACCCACAGAAGCCGCAACCTCATCTTCTTCCTCAACCTCTTGGAGTCGATCACCGACGGGATCAGAAGGCTTCTTTTCTTGGGCAGTCTTCTCTTCTTGGGCAGGCTTCTCTTCCTCGGCACTTTCAGGCGTTGCAGATAACGCTGCTTCCAACTCAGCAGGAAGCTCAGCATCAGACGTCTCGTCCTTGCCCTTGCCCTTGATCCGAGCAGTCAGTGCCTGGATTTGAGCGATCCTCCGCGCCTGCTCTTCTTCTCTTTGCTTGCGGTCCTCGTCTGACTCAGGAGCAGAGATAGCATCCAACTCATCGTCGGATAATGTTGCCGGTGGTGGAGGCGGTGCAGCGGTTGGCGTCGGCGCTGGCGTTGGTTGCGGCGTTCCCGTGATTGCTTCTAAATCAAGCTCGGAGGTGTCGAGTTCGTCTGCGGGCGGTGTTGGAGGTTGTTGCGGCGTAGGTGCTGGTTGCTCCGTGATCTTCCGTAGACCCTCACCTTGAACCACCTCATACCCTTCGGGTACTGCTGGGGGCGGCTCACCCTTGGCCGCATTTAATTGTGCCTGCATGTTCCACTGTGACGCAACCGGGTCAACCTCTATCTCACCCTTATCCACACGCTCTGGTTCAGTTGGTTGATCTGTAACTGTCTCTGGTGTTTCAGGGCGGGGTTCCATCTGCGCTGCTGCGGTTTCAATCTGCTCAGTGATACCTGGCATACCTGTTGGTTGCTCTGCTGGCCCGTCCACACCTGGTGTCAACCCTTCTGAGGGCGAAGGTGGTAGTGGTGGAGCTTTGTCCAACTCGACAAACTTCATGCCGCCAATGTTGTATTCGTTCTTGTATGTCTGACCTGCAAGGGAACTAAACTTTTGATCCGTGGCTTTGTAGCCCAAGTCTTCTAAACCTACGCCTGATCGCTTCGCAGACTCTGCGTTATCAAAGTACTGCTTCGTTTCCTCGCTGTAGTTTTCTTCGCCTCGAAGAGGCTCCATCACAATCTCTAAACCCTCGGCGCTTGTGTCCGTGCGGTTCAGTAGTCGAGTTTGCGGCTCTTCTTGACCTTCTACAGCAAATTGCCCAACTACCCGGCGTGCCGGTGCCGCAGTTATTGCCTCTTTCAAACGGGGGTCACTGACTGGCACAAGCCCTTCACCAGGAACAACTTCAAACGTTGTTCCGTCCACTGACTTCTGCAAGTACTGTTTCCCGTCGACAACCTTACCGACAATCGAGTCTGCGTTTAAAAAATCATCGACGGTTTGATTGTACTCTGCGGTATCAATGTAACGACCATTATCGGGATCAATGACAAAGCTGCCATCATTTGGACCGCCTTTGATTACCTTCGCACCAAGTTCTGATCCAGGTACCGCGACACCTGCACGTTCACGCGCTGCGCGAATCTGATCGCCCATGCGATACGCCCGACCCTTTGCCCTTTGCTCTAAAGGAGACATACGATCTGGCCTACGCTCAATCACAACGATCTGATCGACTTGGCCCGGTGACACCGTCACAACCTCACCAGACTCTGTCATAATCCGAACCATACCCACCGGATCCGCTGCGTGAAACTTCAAACGCTCTCCGACGACGGGCTCACCATCAACCGTCACCTGAACCATGTCTCCCGTACCAATGCTCTTGAACCCATACCGACCAGCACCGCGCTTGGCTTGTCGGTTGAACGCCGCAACTACCGCCAGATCATCGCGACCTGGAATGTAAGTGTCTGGATCGTACTTACCGTCCTTCACAGTCACATGACCAAGCTCATCAAACCCATTGTCTTTTGCCCACGCTCGAATGTAGGGACTCGACATTCGCCTTGCCATAGCATTTCGAATCTGAACGGCAACGCTGGGGTTCTTTTTGACAAGCTCGGCTGCTTGGGCTTCTAAGCGCTTCTCTGAACGCTTCATACCGTCGTAGATTCGCATCTCTTCGGTAAGCTGCTCTAAGTTTGCGGTATCAATCCCCGAACCTTTAAGGATAGCTTCGTCATTCTTGATTAGCTCATCCTTGATTTCGCCCATTTTCGCCGTGAAATCTTCTGGACTTTTCGCCTCCCGTATTGCCTTCGATTTGATCTCGAGATCGCCTAAGGTTTTTTGTACCCCAGTATAGGCTTCGTACGATGCTTTTGCGTTCTTGTTGTATTGGTCAAATAAATTACTACCCTTAGGCTCAAAAGCCGAGATAATTTGACCCCGGTCCATGACCTTAAGAAGAGGGTTGTTTGGATCCTCGGAATTTCTCAAAGCATCAATGTTTCTAATTACGTCCGTTGTCGGGTCAATATCAAAGACTTTTTGCCCTCCAATCTCAATCCCCTGCATCCAATTCCGCATGGCATTGGCATGGCCTTTCTTTATTCCTGGCTTGGCAATGTCCTTAAAATCACCTGATCTGTTGAGATCAACAAGTGACTGTATCTTCGCCATAGCTTCGTTAGGCGAAGCTGTTCCCGCCATTTTAGCGTTGTAAGCTCGGTTTAAGTTACGAACCGTTTCGTCGTCTAATGCGTCTCGCTCCCCAAGTAATTTTTTGGCGTCTCGTATGTGTTGGTCGAGGTCGTCTGCAATTTCCTTTCTGCGACCATATTGTATGTCCGCACTAAGTTTTGTGATTTGAAACGCAAGCTTGGATTGATTTTCTCTATATCGAAGTTTTGTCTTCAACCGGTCCACGTTCATTGCGTACATGTCTTTTCGTACGGCTTGAAGGCGGGCTTCGGTTTGACCTAAGAGTTGAGTACGTTGAATCAGACCTTCTTCGATCGCGTAGTCAGTAAGTTCTTTCGCTGTAAGCTCGGCTCTATCTCGACTGTTTCGAATCGCTGCCGCAACAGTAACCATGTTGTAAGTAGACATTTAAAATCCTATGCGGTTGGCGCGGCGGGCATCGCTGTAGTTGCGGCTGGAGCGTTTGGGTCAGTCCCTGCAGCTATATCAATCGCCGTATTTGTATCCGGTGCCGTAGGTGTTTTCTTGTCAAACGCGCCCAAGGTTGCCGCCGCTTGCAATCCTTGCATACCTAATTGAGCAAATCGTTCACCCGCTGTGGGCATACCAGCGTACATAGCTGCTTGGTTCTGCATCATTCCAGGTAGTTGAGATGGAGGTAACCCGGCAAGAAGAGACGTATAGTTTTGCTTGATGCCAATGTCGCGTTGACGTTGATTCTCAGCCAACTCTTCGCTAAACCGAGCAGTACCTAAAACGTTTTTAGCTGCCTCGTCAGCGCCCGCAACCATAAGGTCTCGCTGCATTTCCTCTTGCCGACCAGAAGAAATTCTACCTTCGCTACCACGCTCCAATTCCGCAAGACCTGTCTTTAGTCCCGCTTGAACTGCCCTGGTCGTTTCCTCTCCAATTTCCCGTTCCCGCGCAGTATCTACTCCGTACTTGCCTTTCTTAAGCCTTGCATCTGCGGTAGCAGCCTCGTCACCGAACCCCTCTTTTACGTCTTCGCGGCGCTGCGCTTCCTGCTCTGCCTGCAGCTTCATGGCGGCTTCGCTCTGAGCCAAAGCCTCCTTTTGACGCTGGTTCGCGCTAACCGCACCATAAATTGACGCGCCAGCAATAGCACCACCTACAAGTAAGGTAACAAATTCTGCTCGCACAATATCTGGATTAGGATCACCGCCGTACAACTCGCAGATAATGTAGTAAACGACAAGACAAACCCAAGTAACGGGGTGAAACTTTGGGATTAATATGTTTTCTCGTGTTTCCATCTAAACCTCAAACCAACGTAACTATAACAAATTCAATACCCGTGCGTTACGGACACCCAAACTGATTTTACCCACGAGGTTAAAGTAACCTCTACCCGTCAAACCTGTGACGTCTGATCGACCCAAGTTCTGTAGATAAACGCCTGCGCCCTCAGGAGGTACGATCGATGCTTGCACGCTTATCTCGTGGAATCCCTTTGATAATGACGTTGAGTGATGAAAGTCAAAGTGAGTCGCAGAATGAGCTTCCGTCTGAACGTATTTAGGGTTGCCTCCCCGAGCACGTTGGTCGTTGGCCGATGTGGTAGGTTTCGCCTCAGTAAGAGCCGTTAAGAAATCCCAATCAGTTCCCAAACCACTAATACCATCAGGCTCTAATCCCTCATCTAATTCAGATGGAAACCCAAGCATGTCACCACCATAGCTATCAATCAAATAATCAATTGTACTTATGCCTGGACCTGTTTGATTTGTTTTGTCTATCGCTGCGGGTGATTGCGGGTGGAAAAAGTTTTGACCTAACAGTCGAGCCGTTCCTGTGACATCAGCGTTGTCCAGGCGGCAACGTAAGTAAATCGGAGTCTCAGCACCAATTTGAACCGCTCCTTCCATATCTTTGTAGTGACCTCTCCAAGAGTTGTAACTGATAAAAAAGGACCACTGCATCAAAGATACCGTCGTCGGGAAAGGCTGATACCAACGAAAAGAACATCCAGGCAAGGTCACATAATTAGCGTCGGCGCTATTTGCGGGTATACCGTTACCGTAAATTGTGGAGCTATGGAGCATCCCAGAAGAACCGGCAAAATTGACTTGTCTCGGCTGAATATGGTAATCTTGAATTTCAGCGTTGGGGCTAAAGTTAGGTGTACCTAATCGACCGTTTATTTGAGACATCAAACCAGAGTTGACCTCACTCTCTTTTCGCAACGAAGCATACGTCGACAATGTGTATGGATCACCAGGTTCGCTAAACTCTTTTGTTGTCAGCAAATCATCGTTTGATCCAGGTAACGTAGGAAGGACAATTTTTGGCATGATAAAGTTACTTCCACGTTTTGATGATGGTTAATCTTGAGTTCCCAAAATGAACTCGACATCCCGATAAAATATTTCGACCATTCTTGGGTGAAGCCCATTGGCCCGGAAGAGTAAACCAAGAACCGTCAGCACGAACAATCTTTCGGGGAAAATCAGGGTCGTAGCCGTCGGTCCAATCTGAGGGCACCATCGTAGATACATACCCCGCGTACTCAGAAATCACTTGATCCACGCCCGTTTTGTTTTCAATCACTTGCATGATTGGAACTGTGATTCCCAAATTACTATGGGCCAAATTTCCGCCGCGACTGAGTAGTCTTGGTGTTTCTCCCGCGTAGTCGTTGTTGAACAGTGCTCTACGCTCATCCTCAGAAAAATATTCCCAGCCAGGATTAATATCCCATGGTTCTTGTCTATGAGCCGAAGATGCCGAAAACGGAATAACCGCTCTCGGACCTGAGTTAAAAAACGCTGTACGATTAACCCAGTTATACGAATTCACGAGTGCTGGGGTGCTTTGTGAAGCGATGATTCGGGTTCCGTCAACTACGTACCCAATCGCAAACAAAGCAAAGAGATCTAAGTATCTTTCCGTCAATAAGTAGTTACCAAAGTTACGCCACTGAGCGGCGGCGACTGTACCATCAGTAAGGAGATCAACGGCACCATAAACTCTATCTGCTGCCTCAGAGTTGAGTGGTTCAATACCGCGCAACTCAACATCCATCATTGCGATAACTACTTCATTAGGTCTAAGTAAGAAACCTTCGGGGTACTTATCTGTTGTCTGAGACGTATTAATCTTAAGTATTTCACCGTCATCTGTAGCAGATGTACTACTACCTGGCGCAGCTTGAATTGGATACCAGCCAGCACGATCAGAGGCCAACCAAGCACCTGGTCGAGTCCACCCATCTAAGTTGCTTGTCACCTCGCTATCAATTCGAGGATTAGTAAATCCCGCAAAAATCGCCTGTGAAAAAGCCTCATTATCAACGTCGCCGTACTCACCACTAATCTTGTTTACGTGTAGCTGAGGTCTTACTGTAATTGATCTGTGGAAAGTAACTTTGCTTGGTAGATACTCGTGAGAAAAGATCTCGGTATCTAAATTTTGCTCCGTCAGATTATTGATTTCATTGGCGAGTGTTTGACGCGAAGCAGAAATGTTTTCTCTCGTCAAAAGGTCTTCTGTTTTAAAGGAGGGAATATCCTCAATAACACTCGTACCTCCGACAACCGCTGTCTTAGCCAACTTGTCGTAGTTAAGGTCATTACGCTGACTAGTTACCGGTAAGTCGAACGCCAAAATCCTACGTGAAAACACACCGACAAAATCACCCGCCAAGAATTTACCGGCCTTTCGCTGCAATCTGCGAGCCACAATTTCAATCGTGTGCGTTCCCGGTTGAACCTCGACGACGGCACCGATACGCACCGGCATAACCTCAGGCCCGCAGCTAACGGCTCGACTTGACTTAACCTTCTGTCCTGGTCGAGAGTCGTCTGAATCACCGTAAGCTGAGGCTACAGTTGCAGATCGCTGACCAAAAACCGTGTTATCCGTTGTGAAAAACGGTAAAAACTCTCTCAGAACGCTTTCGTCAGAATCCTCTTCGTCAGGTTCCTTTATTCGAACACTATCTGTTACCGTCAATCCATGTGCCGATTCTTCGAATGGTAGCTTCTTACCTGTTATTGTCTCTTCTATAATTTTACCGTCAACACGAAGAGCAAACTGCACCAGACACGGGTAGAAGCCTTGGGAGATGTGATGGAAACCGCAGCGATTGGGGCGTGTGCGTTCTTGGTAAACCGGCATCTCGTTGAGAGGAAAGGCGTATTCGGCTGATGAGGTGACAACGTTTTCGGTTAGGTTCACCGTCTCAGAGTCGGGCAGGTGTTCGTGGATAGACGCGGGGCCCAGGAAGTTTAAGATTTGGCGTTCGTCAAAGGCCAGGAATTTGTTGTACGACGCAGACAACCCAGTTTCGTCAACTTTGATCAAATACGACTCTCCTGGTTCGGGAATGTTTAGTGCCTCGACACCCTTGAACTTGCGCGATCCAGGAATGTAAGGTGACTTGTATTCGTAGAACCCTTGCCAGATATACTGCAAGTAAGCAGAAATCCAAATTCTAGATTGACCCGTAGTAAACGTTAGTTGTTGAGGTCCACTAAGGTCTTCGTTCCTTACTGCCTCCCACGCGCCGTTGTTAGGAACGACTGACGGAGGGTCGTCATAAAAAGGTGCGCCACCACCGTTATGAGTCCATCGCGTCGTCGCCCCATCTAACTTAACAAAGTTTGGGGGAACGCGATTAGGTTGGTGAGGTCCGTAATCGTCTGACGTTCTTGTAGTGTAAAAGCGATACTTGCTTTCAATCTGAGACGTATGAATGTTGTAGTATGCGCCCTGCGAAACTGACGCCCCAGTGTCTACCGGCAGCGCACTATCAGGGTGAGGTCGAAGCTTAGCTTTTAGATTGGAGTCACTAAAATTTGTTCGATCTAATCGTCCCGACAACGCATCGTATACGGGATGAATATCATCGTTTAGACCTTCGGGACTAACTAAGTCTCGAGTACGCAGAAATCGTCTTGGGAAAATATGAGGCATTATTTGTCCTGCCTAAAAGGTACTCGACCCAGAGGCGTACCTTGCGTAGCGATGCTGACATCAAACGCAAATGCGTGAATTTTTAAACGACCTAATTCCCAGTCCATAGGCCGAGACTTTATCGACGAAAACAATTCTGAAAATTCCTTCGTCGACATCTGAGAATATACCTTTCGCCACGCATCAAATTCTTTAGACGCACTTAACATTGCTTTTTCCGCGTAGAAAGCTGGAGCCTCAAGGATGGGACCGGCTAACTTTCTGATCGTACCATCTCGTATCCCTCGAGTAGCTAATGGTGCAGGGCTACCTGTAATTTCAATCTCGAACGCCCATGAGTTTGCGTTCTGAATATCTACTGGAATCTGCCGCCAAAACACTCTTGAGTGCCGCGCTTTAGATTTACTAAGTACAGCTTTCGATGCTACCTGATCAACGATACCCGATTCATCATCGGGGCCATGAAGTAAAACGTCATTCATTTCTGCAATCGGATTCCACGAACCGTTTCGATAAAGCCTAACGGTCGCGGTTCCCACCCAGGCGTCCAACATTCCAACATACAAGTTGCGAACGTTAGTCGGCACAAGACCGAAATCTCCTGAACGCATCCAAGTAGATCGATACCTTACACGCCTTGGAGGCCCAAAATAATCCGTCGATTGACGGCCCATGATAAAGACCCGAGACATATTGAAGAACTTACGTCCCGAGTAAATCGTGTCCTCTCTCGGATCAGACCCCACAAACAAAGTCTTATGTTCGTGGTCCTCTTGAGAGCACATGTCAGCTATATCAATCCCATAGTCCATTCGACGCCAGAAACCATCTGCGTAACAAACAATCAATTGATTACGAGACTCACCCTTTTTGGCCAGCGCACAACGATACTCACCTGAGTCATAATCAACCACAGAAACGGCACGAAAAAACTGACTCTTATTGGTCTCCTGGTCCATGATCTTCTGTATAGGTACGCTAATCTTAGCAATCTGGCCTGAGACCGACATACCGTAAAACCCGTCTGCACCTAACCAAACCAAAGAACCATCTCGTAGAGACTGAATCGATTTAGGTGCGACACAACCAATCCCAATAGAGACCGGTGAGTACGATGCAAAGTCGTCACCAATTAAGTAGATTGACGACTCAGTAAACGCAAGCAAGTTCCCGTTATGAGATCGCAACGCAGTGATCTCAAGTCCGTTGCTATCAGGGTAAATATAGTCTGACTCTTCGAAAGTTCCCGGAAACCCTGGTTGAGACTGACGAACAATCCCAGGATCTCCAGCAACATTACCAATAATCAATCTACCTTTGTGACTACAAGCTGTGCGGAACACAGGAACGGACACAGTCTCAGTCCAATCAAATCCAAGTTCGCTATCTGAGTGGTTGTCGTCAAATACAAATTGACCCGACCCCGGCACACGAGCTAAAAATTTAGGGACCGAATCCTTGTGAAATGTGTCGGCGGTTCTAAAAATTCTAGTTGCAACGGCGTGCTCAGGTAAATCACCTGTAGCCTTGACCAAAAACCGACGAGTCAAATCATCAATTTCTGTGCCTAATGGCAAAGCTTTTGGTGCAATTGACGCTCCCGCAGTAAGCACTTGCCCAACAAGAGTCGACACACCAGTAGCCGCGCCCGCTTTATTAGCGATTCCAATAACTGAGATCGGATCAGCCTGATTTGTGTGGACTGTTGCAGGATCGCTCGGACCTGAAAACTCAGACAAGTTGCCGTGAATGTCCTCGTACTGAAAATAATAGTACCAAGCACCTTTGAGAAGTGACGCCTTTTGACCCGAAAGCTCATCACCAGGAGTTCCGATTCTACCCTGCCAACTGTACCCCCTTGAATTGGGGTAGTAGTTCGTAATCTCATCATAGTCAGGTTGGCTCGGAGAAGACACTCCAGGAACACTTGCAGGAACGTCAAACCCCAAAGGCACAACCATTCCATCATAGGTAATGACTTGAGCCTGATCGATTCCGTTATAGTAAATGATCTTGTCACCAATAGTGACGTACTGATCTAAGTTTCGAGACTCAGGATTAACCGAAATACCTGAGATTAAAACCTCATCAGCATCCGCGTGACTGCCTTTGAACCGATAAAGTCGATCTCCGATTCGGTACAGTAAAGTTCGAGCGCCGCCTCTAAGCAAAGAACTTGAGTAAATACTAAACGGTATTCCTGACTTGTACCCATACGCAGGAGAAAAGTCCGGTAGGGTAGGCGTGAATGTTGGATTATCTAAATCAAGGTCGGCGTCACCATCAAACACTTGAGCTTTGATACGTAAAATAGATGGGCCGACGACACTCTCAAGAGTGCCCTCGGACCCAAGCTCCATGTTCTCAACCAACCATGCAAGCGGTGACGGTGCAAAGGCTTGTCGTCCTTCTCCTGGTGGGATGAAGATCGTATTTGTCGTTTGCTCCGTTGGACCACCCACAGAATCACCTCATTTAGAGCGTAATCTCATACTCTTTCTGCTTCCACGCTGCAGACAACTTATCATAGATTCCCTGTGTTCCCTTCAAAGTAGGTTGAGACTTCATCACACGAGAACGCCAAGACATGTACTTTTCGTCATTCCACGGAGCCGGAATTGCAAGTCGAACCTCGTCATGAACTCGTTCAGCCTCAACAGGATCTTCGATCTCAGCGTCGTCAGAACGCAAGATACTCTTCGGTGGAACCCAACCAACCTTGTCCTCATCAAACACCCAGCCCTTGGGCATCCAATCATGAATCGAACGATGCTCAACGGTGCCGCTGACAAACTCGATTCCATTCTTTGTCATCACAGTCGCCGTCCAACTCTCAGACGTTTTATCGGGACTCAGAATACTTACCACCATGGCTTCTTCGTACTGATTTACAAGCGTACGACGAAACATCAAATCACCCACTTGGACGCGGGGAATGGAGGTTAGTGTTGGATAAAACAATTCAGACATAAAAACACCTTCTTTATTATTCGCTAGAACTAAATGTACCGTAACGGTGCCTATGAGAATAACCTAAAATCGATACCGGTTCGACAATTCCACCAGGATTACCGTACCGGTCACGGAAAACACGGACTAATTGTAGGTATCTTTCCATGTGAGCCTGGGCACTCAACTGGTCATTTCCATCAACCAAGCTGACGTAGTACAGAGCTAATTCGATAAGCGTCGGCACAGCTTCTGGGTGAATTGCTGCCGTGTCTTGATCGTCGATATACTTGTTGGGTAACCGAAGCACTCGAAAGTCCAACTCGTATCGCGCATCCTGGTGAGGATAAACTTTCCACGCATAGTACCCTGTGCTGTGGCGCAAAGGTCGATGATAGTCGTAAAGCTCTCTGCCCGTCCAAACGACTCGTGCCGAAGTCTTATCATCTTCTCCGAGACTTAAGATAGCGTCAGGTACACCCGCCAAGCCCGTCTCAGATAATTTCGTGACCATATCAAACGTAGGTTCCACTTCACACAACAAGTGGAATCGTAGGTTTGTTTCAACGTCGTTTAACCTACCAGAACCACGCTCATTAGCGTCTAACTGAGCGATGTAGTATCTGATTCGGTAACCTGACCGACCATACCGCTTGTAAGCGCTGTCACCAAAACCCTGCATTGCGTCAATGTTTGTGGCTGAAAAGATTAAAGCACCTGGATCATACTTTGTACTTTGCTGGTACACAGCAATAGGTGATGGGGCACTTTCAAACTGGGGATCGTGAATACCAGAATAGATATTCTCACCTGTAAGTGGGGCAGAATCTTTGTTGTACGCCCACGTTAAACCGTACGAACTATCTTGTTCTACGTCTCCACCAGGCGTAACGGATGGGGCCAACTGCCACTCTTCATCCTTACGACCCATGACATACGTGTAGCACAAAGCAAATTTACCGCGCCTCAAACCCAAAGTATCGGACCACTTGTAAGCCTCCGGTAAAGGTGCAGGATAAGATGTTTCAATCTCAACTTCGAAAGCCTGACCCTGTTCGTTTGTAGCGATAGTCGTTCGTGTCGTCGTGACCGTTGTCGCGTTCGCCTCCATAACCCTGGGAGCTTCCGTCGGCGCGGGTAACTGAACGTGCCTACCCCGCCAACAACGATACGGCCTACCCGTAGAGTTACCCTCAAAATCCAACATGTCTTGGCGACCAGCACCAGCAGTGTCAATCTTCCATACTTGTTGGCGTGAACCATCAAAGATGCGTGCAGGCTCTTGAATCTCCATGACATCAGCGTCAACAAAAAACTCAGGTTGATGAAGCCTAAAGTCTAAAGCACCTACACCTTGGTTGTCGGCTGTAATCAAATAATTAAATGGTCGATCTAACGTGACCGCATACGTAATTTCTGGTGACGGATTAGCCGCTACCGAATCAATAAAAAACTCAAGGCATTGACGACGATGAATCCGACCATCCGCATCAGTCACTTCAATGTGCATGATCATGTCCCACTCACCAGTCACAGTGGGACGCCAGGTTGTCGCGCTCGCAGAATCTGCGATACTTACAAGACCGGTACTATCAACAAACTTTAAAAGTCTTTTGTCGTTGTCGAATGAAACAACTTTTGATGCAACCGACTCACTCGTACCCAATACATCGGGGCGTAGAACGACGTGTTCCTCGTCGGGAATAATCGCTTGAGGTACGTCACTCGCCATACGCGCAAGAGCCGCGTTCAATGAATCTCGAATGCGTGAGTCTTGAGTCTTACCGGACGAATCCCAAGCCCGCATAGCGTAAAGTTGTCGACGAAGCATACCTAAAGAAACGTTCACGAAACCTCCAAAAGACGAAGGGGGCGTAACCCGAAAGCTACGCCCCCTAAGTGTATCACGGTAAAACTACTTAGTGCAGGTCCACGTAAGCATCGCAGACACCACTACCAGTATCGCTAATAGCGTATCCGAAAATCGCCCCCGCAGTCGTCGAACCTTCGGCTGTACCTGCAGTTGCCTTCGAAGCCAGAAGGTTTCCAGCAGAAACGCTAGCACTCTTGACTACGCACTCACCCTTCACAACTACCCAACCAAACTCGTCGGCTGCGATGTCGTTCTGAGCAACCCCGACAACGAGAATGCGCGCGAGATCGTTGGTAGCGGAAGATGTCTTGACCTGAAATGCTGTCGACGTGGAATCACGCTCAAGCAAGTCGTTAGCCGATACACCCGCAGAGCTTGCCTTGACAAACATCCAAAGACGATCACCACCCAGAGAAGCATCAGAAGCAGTCACTTCATCAGCCGCTTGATACCGAAGAGTACCGACGGGGTACTGCTCGGAATCATAAGTTTGGTTGAATGCGTCAGTGAAGCTGCCATCAGCGGCAATGCTACCACTAGTAACAAATTCATTTCCTTGTGCCATGATGTACCTCCTTAGACCGCGCCGCCAGACACACAGCCCTGCGCCACAAGCTTGGTGCAGATCAGGTTGCCTTGCATTGCGAAGATTGCAGTC
>CEQA01008691.1_pt1 | contig 15920 bp, 12 predicted proteins | sample 530501 | NCBI WGS metagenome assembly CEQA01 (sample SAMEA2620227, study PRJEB7988) | marine metagenome | isolation source: saline water (ENVO:00002010), including
GCCATTCTAATGAAGATAACTAACTCAGAATACAAGTGGATAATGATAGGTTTAGATTCTGCAAAGGAGCAGAATTACGATGAAAATATTAGGGCTATAGACAATCTAATGAAGAGACTAAAAAGCGAATACGAAAGACTAGCTAAGAAGAATACAGAAGAAGGTATGACTGCAGAAGAAGAAGAGATATATCCTAGTAGGCTAGATACAGAATACGGAGAGCCGTCTGTTGGACGGAGGTAAGTGGGTTGAAATACAAGAGTCATTCACAGATAAGTATGGTTGGGATAAAGGAATAGACTACCTGCTTCAAGTTAAGAGGAGCGTAATTGGTAGTAAAATGTTAATAGACATAACCATATCTGAAGAATATAGACTAGTAAATGAACTCAGGAATTTCTATAAAAGAAAAAAAGGAGAACAAAGTGAAGACAACAAAAAGAAAAACGAGAAAGAGTCAAGTAGTTAAAGTATATAACTGGTTGACTAGTGGGAAAACTATTAACCCTGTTAGTGCTATGAAGAGATTTAATATATTTCGATTAGCAGCAGTAATCTATAGATTGAGACACGACTATGGTCTTACTATAGAGACCACTACTAAACGAGGGTTTGCTACATATAAGTTAGTGTCGTAGTAGAGTAGCCGAATAAAGCCACGAAACTGTAGAGTTTTCGCAGGTTCGCTACCTGCCGTGGCTTCTAAAATGGGCAGTTGCATATTTAATTAATAACATATGTGGTTATAGATTGAAAGGCTGAAGGTTGGCGCCTCTGCCCATAGATATGAAGAATAAAAAGAAAAAACCAACACTAAGAAGTACTGCTAGAAAGTTAGATGAACTAGGAGCCGTAGTAGTTCAGCAACAAAACTGGATAGAGTACTTAAGAAACAATCTTGACCTTGTCTCTTCGATGTTTTACGGCTATATGGAGATGAATGGAGACGTTGAGAAGGTCGTAAAATATGTAGAAAATAGAAGTAAGGAGAAAGAAGATGCCATATCCGATGGGAAAACCGAAGAGCTTTCTAGAGAGGGTGATAGCAGGGACTCTGAAGTTCATGGAGAGTCCGTTTAATGTCAAGTCGAAGCAAAGCAAAAGGAAATCGGTTCGAAAGAGAGTGCGTAAATAAGGCACTAGAAAAAGGTCTAGATTCTAAGAGAGCGTGGGGTTCTGATGGTCGCTCTCTTGGTCTAGATAGTGAAGTTGACCTAATAATAGAGGACTTTACTATACAATGTAAGGTCAGAAAGAGAATAGCAAAATGGATAAAACCACTAAACTTGCCAAACCACGTTCAATTAATAAAAGAGGACAGAGGCGAGATATATACAATAATGAGAATGGAGAAGTTCTTGGAGATACTACAAATTCTGAAAGAGACAAGAGAATAGCTAATACTAACGATGTTGATTTAGCTTCTAGAGAAACTATGAGATACTACTTTGATAATGAATGGTTTGATAATGACAGATATTATACTGATTATAAAAAGACAAAATCGTTTGTGTCCAGTCTAAGAAACAGAGGAGATGCAATAACACCTCAGAGATGTGTAGAATGTAAGAGGCCATTCCAAAAGATAATTCCAACACCTCACAAAGGAACTTTTGCATATCTGAATAGTGAGTTGTTTGGGAATATGCCTCTAGAAGATGGAGTGTGTGGAAACTGTGAGTGAAAAAGAAAAATGTCCATACTGTAATAAGACAATGGATGTTAGAGACTATAAACCAGGTATTAATAATCTTGAACTATCAAGGTCTGAGAAAACTATTAATACTATGAAAGATGTAGTCGCTAGTATAAACGAAGCAATGCCTGGAACTGTAACTGAGGCTCAATACTATATGCTATTAAAAGAAACTAGTGATATAATAGGTATAGTAGTTAGGAGAACTCTACAAAAGTTTAAAGAGAAGAACCACGCAGAGAGAGGTCACGGTGTGCATTACTTGATTGGTATGATAAAAGGAGAAAATTCTAGCCACGCTCTTAGAGAAGAATACGAAAGAAAGACATTGGATAGATTGCCTCCAGTAAAGGAGAGAGATGATTGAACCTAGACTAGAAGATGCATTGCTTGGGTGCATAATGACAGACTCTTCCAAGCTAGAAATAGTAAAGCCTTGGGTTACTGATGATGAATTTTTCTATGCAACTTTGAATAAAAGAATATGGAAAACTATGATGAAATTACACGAGAGAGGGCACGATATAGATGTAAATACTATCTGCAATTCAATAGAAAGGACATCAGCTGACAACGGATTAACGTATACTATAACTGGATATCTAGATTTAGTATACTCTACATCTAAGGTTGAGGATTACGCTAAACTACTACACAGTAGCTACTTACGAAGAAAGCTTAAGAATCAAGTTCAGCATATAAATCAATTTACAGAAGATGATTCGATAGAGACTCAAGTATTACTTGAAGATGCTCACACTACGATAGGGAATTTAATAAAGCTACAACCTAGTAGGCACTTTAACTTAGATGAGTTATTAGAAGATACAAGTAAATCTATATTTGAACAATCCAATCTAGTAAACACTGGTATATCTATACTTGATAGTGTGATATCAGGAATGACTAGAGGTGAGATAAGTATAATAGCAGGTAGGCCTGGAAATGCTAAGACTACAGTGGCTGCTAATATAGCTAGAAATCTTATTAATGATGGGCAGAAAGTTGTTATGTTTAATAGAGAGATGCCTAACGTAGAGATGATGAAAAAATTTATGGCTATGGAATCTAGAGACCTGCCATACAGAAACCTAAGACACAATGTAGATATAGATAGCGATAGAATAGAAGAAGTATCTAATATTATACGTGAGAAGTACGAAGATAAGTTGTTTATGTTTGATGATGTAAGGGATTTAGATGGTTCATTTCGTGAGATAAAAGCTATTAATCCTGATGTAGTTATTGATGACCACATAGGGTTGATAGAATATCCAGTTAATGACAATAGAGACCTGAGGCATAAGATAGGAGACACTACAAGAAAGTATAAATGGTTAGCAAAGTCTGAAGAGATGTGTGTACTACTAGTGTCGCAGATGAATAGGAATATGGAGCATAGAAATGACAGAGTACCTAGACTATCAGACTTAGCAGAGTCTGGTAACCTAGAACAAGATGCAGAAATGGTAATGTTTTCACATTATCCTTGGGTAAATAAGTATGGAGAAGATGGTAATAGTGAATGTTATTTAGAACTTATAGTAGCTAAGAATAGATATGGTAATACAAATATATGTAAGATAGGATACGATGGGAATAGATGCACGGTTTATGAGACTGAGGAGGAAGCTATGAAATCAATAAGAAGTAGAGGAGAGGAGATAAGAAAAATGGAGTTATTTGATTAATGAAAATGCTAGATTTATTTAGCGGTATAGGTGGCTTTGCACTAGCTGCGAGGTGGACTTGGGAAGAAGACTTAGATATAGTAGGATTCTGCGAGATAGAAGAATACTGTCAAAAAGTATTACAGAAAAACTTCCCAAATGTACCTATATACGACGATATAAAGAAGCTAGATGGGAATTTATTTAACGATATAGATTTGATAACTGGAGGTTTCCCTTGTCAAGATATATCACAAGCAGGAAGAGGAGCTGGAATTGGAAAAGAAACTAGGTCGGGTCTTTGGTTTGAAATGCTTAGAATCATTAGCGAAGTACGACCAAGATACGCAATCATTGAAAATGTCCCAATGCTCACTATTCGAGGAGGAACAAGAGTCATTGAAGGCCTTGCCGAAATCGGGTATGATGCAGAATGGGTTGTTATCGGAGCAAACGACGTTGGAGCTTGGCACACGAGAAAAAGAATTTGGATTGTGGCCTACCCCCAGAGTGAGCGACACAGAGGGAGGGCTAGTGAAGAACGTTCAGTATCGGAACGGCTCGTTCTCCAGGACGAACAAGAAGGGAGTAAGGTGGGGAGTGAAACTAAAGGACGCAGTAAATCACGTAGAGAGAGTCAACTTTCCGACACCGACAAAGTCAGACGTGTTCGTGGGACAGCTAAAAAGCAAACAGAGAACAAAGAAATCGAAACACTCAGTGAGTCTCAGCCAAGCAGTGACGACACACAAAGATCTATATCCGACGCCACAAGCGAGCGCATACAAGGGAGTAGGGCCACTCGGGAGCAAGAGTCACAACCACAGATTGAAGAGGAAATATTTGGATGCTGTCATCCAAGAGAAGGAACAGACTACTGGGCGTTTGAACCCTCAGTGGGTCGAATGGCTAATGGGATACCCAATTGGGTGGACAGAATTAAAGGACTCGGAAACGCAATAGTTCCACAAATATCAAGACTAATTATGGAGAGGATAAAAGTTTTACTGTAGTAGTTCCTCGACAAACTCTGGCAGCCTGATTTTATTCTTAGATTTTTTCATCTCTCTCTCGTACATACGTTTAAATACGTTTTTCATACTGATACTTCTAGGACTAATCGGGCTGTTAGAGTGAGTGGCATTCCATGCCTTAGCAATCCCCTCTGCCTTATCAAATAATCCAGCATCTAAATATCTGTTAATTTTTCTAACTGTAAAAGCTTTTCTTCCCTCTAGTCTCTCTTCAGACATCCCCTCTGGCTCTATTCTTTTTATAAGTTCTCTAGGAACAGTGCCGAATAGACTAGCAACTCTTGATGGCATTCTTGCCATCATATCTGGGCCATATGTCTGAGCATCTTTTTCTAGCTTGAGAAAGAACTCTAATATACTATCGGCACTAGACAATACTGGAGGACTAGCCATAAATGCAATAGCTTTTGCAGGGCTCTCAGTTATGTCAACTATAGATGACAACATATCTCCAAACATACCTAATGCTCCTACAGACGCTATCCCTTCAATCAACTCTTCAAAATCTTCTGGTAGTTTAGCATTAGGGTCAAATGATGGTTCTCCACTTAAAAATTCTTTAAAATATTTTTTAGCTACGGATACAGCAGTACCACCTGCGTACCCTGCCATACCCAGCCTGATTACAGATAAAACATTACCATTTTTTAAATCTTGTCTTATTATATTATCTATTAATTTAGCCTGCCTATATCCAAACCTTTTGAATTGAAAAGCCCATTGAAGTTTTGGGTTATTCATTATTAATGGGTCTTTAACCACATCTTTTTGTAGGTTCATATCCCTAGCATATCTATTTGTTCCTCTTATAATATCTTTTTCACTTAAAGGCTTTTCAGATTTTAATCCCATTCTATCTAACTTATCCTTAGCCCACTGCCTTCTAGCTTTTATAGGAGATTTATTTGCTATCTTATGTAAATCTTTCATAAGTATCCTAGCTGTAGCGGCAGCTGTGTATTGATTTATCTTATTTATTCCTTTAAAACCAGAATATGTCGCTAAGAAATCAGCAGTTTTCCCTCCTATAGAGCTTCTAGATGAAGTGCCTAATAATTCTGTTAACATACTATACTCAGTAGCACCAGATTTTCTAATAAATTCTCTAACTTTAGGGTCGGCTAACGATACTATACCTCTAATAAATCTCCAATATCCTGCATCTAATGCAGATGATATCATAAACTGAGATGCATTTGGTATAGTAGCAGTACCTAATGCTATCTTAGTACTAGTCTCCCAGGCCATAATAGCCTCAGCTATTTTTCTACCTCTAGGACTTAGTGAATAGGCAGGGTCTTTATTTATACTCCCCACGACATGGCTATGAACTTCATTCATCATATCAATTTCTTTATTTAAACCAGCCCGCTTCACACCGTCCCTAAGGGCATTAAATTTTTCCCCTCTAACCCCAAATACTTCTACTTCTGCAATTCTCTTTGCAGAACCATATAGATATCTATGAGTTATCTTTCTAAAATCTCTTTCATAAAAACGCTTAGGCATTTTTAAAACTCTTGACTTTTCTAAATTTCCCATTACACTATATAAATCATTATAAGAACTGTTCCCTATTTCTACAAAAGTTTCTAATAAAGTACCTTTCTTTGAGTCATGATTTCTTCTTATGACCTCACTCATCTCTTTACTTAATTTAGCTCTTTCAATTATTTTATTTAAATCAGCTGCCTTATCTGGATTTTTTCTTATCCATTCTTTTGGGTTTGAAAACGCATCCATTATTTTAGCCGCTCCAGTTATCCTAGAAGATACTGTTTGGACATCATTAAATAATATCTCAGCTATCTCAGGCTTCATAATCCTTGCTAAATAATTTGGTATGTAACCTGCAATGGGAACACCTGCTTCCCTAGCAGCTTTATATGCCTTGTCATAAATTGCATTATATTCTAAAAGTTCTCCTCTTTGTTTTTTATCACTCATATCTTCCCAGTATCTCTTCAATGCTTCTTTATACTTCCCCTTAAATCCAAGCTTAGATAATTCTCTTCTAGATGGATTATTTGCTATCCCCTCTGCAAGAGCTTGATTCAAAAGACTAGCTCCTAACTCAGCCTTCTTATCTTGGTATCTCCTAACTTCAGAAACATATTTCCTAGCTAATGGGTGCTTAGCTAACGTCTCTGGAGCCTTTAAAGCCTCAAAAATTTTAGCCACTGGCTTTGGGAAGTAGTTATCTATAAAATTGGGCTTAGGCATAACTGGAACTTCAATACCTTCCTTTGCTAATCTATTAGATTCTTGTACGATATCATATTCCTGTTTCAATCTATGCTTATATCCATATAGTTGACCATCGTTGGCGTCCTCTAAAAAAGATGCTTTGCCTTCACTTCCATACTTTGATTTGAATTTATTTAAATTTTTCTGAGCTTTATAATATGCTCTATAGCCTTCAGCGTCTGGTGACCGTAATTCTAAACCTTTACTGGTAGCAGTGGTAGTCCTATCTCTTGCTAATGTTAATTCCTTGAGACGCTCTTTTACATTAACACCCCAGTATCTTTCTCTTGCCGATTGTTTTGCTCCGTCACTCATCTTAAGCTTTGATTCATAATCTCTTATCTCTTTTTCATTAGAACTTCTTACTGAACCTAGACCTATATCATCTCCAGTTCTTGTATAAATTTTATGAAAATTACTCTTAGGTATGCTCTTATAATTATTGCTATTTAAATCTTTAACTTTATATGACTTTGATGTAGCACCAATTATATTAACTGAACCAAAAGCTTTACTACCAATTTCTTTAGATGTCCACTTCTCTCTAGAAAGCATTGCATCCATTGTCCCAGTAACTTCAGCAGTTGACATTGCTTTGGCTTCTTCTCTTGTTGGTTTATATATCTCTGTTGCTGGTTCTTTTTGAAATAGTTTCTTTATAGTAGATGGACTAGAGAATAATTTAGAGCCACCTTTAACTCCTAGTATGACTCCAGCAGTATGAAAATAATCCTGAGGTGTTGGCATTTGCCCTTCTAATGTTGGGCCAAGTGTACCCAATGCTCCAACTTCAGCAGCTATCTTAGTAATAGAACTTGCTCCTCTGGCGCCCAACGTACCTCCAATTCCTCCTGTTACAGCACCTGCAATACTTCCTTTTAATGTTTCTTCTGCAACTTCATCTATATTTATTTCACCAGTATCTATCTTCTGCCTTAATGCATTACCCATACCAGAGTAAGCTCCAAAAACACCAGCGCTAGAACCAACCTGCCTAGCAATAGCTCCCCTAACTGCCTTAGTAGCTTTAGCAGATGAGACTCCAGCACCAACAAATGATTTTAAAGTAGCCTTTCCAATAGCTCCTCCTAATCTACCTGCTGGCCCGAGGAATGCCCAATCTGTAGGTATCAATAACTGTATTGCTGAGGCGGCAATATCTTCTAGGACGCCTGGCTCCCAATCATCCATCTCTTTAAATCTTTTTCTACCAGATAAAAGCTCATCTGCTTGCCCAGTTAAAGATCTGCGATAACCTTCTTTAACTATATTAGGTAGATAGTCTATATATGAATTACTAATTTCCCTATCATAGTCTTCTACCTGCGATTTTAAATGGGGATTAGCCCTCATTATATTATAAAATAGTCTATCATCTCCCATTTGAACATCGGGATTACTAGCTCTAAATTGATTTAGGAGTGTTTGCTTTGTGTATGCAGCCATTAATTACTACTGGTTTTGCTGAAGCCAAGAATCAAACATCATATCCATAGTATTAGATGATGTATCATCAGGTACTGGCATATTAAAAGTACCAACAGAAGTAGGTGAGAATTTATATTTATTAAATTCTTCATAATAACTTTTAAGAGCATCTTTAGGATTTTTTAATCTTAATGCTTGTGATATTAACTTATCTACGACTTCTTCTTTTACTGTCATTTCTCCACTGGCAATAGCAGGTGATTTCTTTATTTCATTCTTAATTCTTCTTAACTCTTTTACTATATCATTAGATGTGTTTTTAATTCTACTAATAGACTTAGCAGCTATTGCTGCATCTTGATTATTAGTATCTGTAACCTTTGCATATTGCTCATATATTTTCTTCTCAAGGTTATTAGTTTCCCAAGCTATCCACCTTGGATTAACAAATTTAGCTGGAGCATTTTTCATATTTTCTGGCATATCTGAACCGCCCTTCTTAAATGGGCCTCTTTCAATCATCCAAAGATTTTTATTACTAGCATAATCAACTAATGTCTTTTTATATATATGTTTTGCTGGGGCATCTTCTCCAGCTCTCCAAGCTGATGTAGTAAAGTATTCACCGCCTCTATCCACAGCATCCTTCAAGGCCTGATTGTAAGCATCATCCCAACTCATTCCACCTTCAACATATTTATCTATATCTGGATTTCTATTGAAATTAAAAAACTCAATAGCCCTGTGAGGCAATGTACTCATAACTTCCATACCTCTTCTTAGTGCCATCTTAGGAGCTCGGGCTTCATGTATGGCCTTAATTCCTCCTGTAAATTTTTCAGTAGCATATTCTAATCCAGCCGTCATAACATCATCAGCTTTGTCTAATGCTAAGTATGTCATATCTTTGACAATGGGCTCAACTTTATTATATGAATCAATAGCAAATTGCTTAACTTTATCTTTTTGCTCTGGAGATGATTTCGCATAAGCCATTACACTAGTTATTGGATTTACTGCAGCGGCTATAGTTCCAATCTTTCCTAATCCAGAAGATATATTAGGATGATTAGAGGTAAAGTCGCTATATGTTTCTTGAGCGATATCTGGTAACTCTTTAAAGCCCTCAATCGCAGCTTCAGCAAGCGCAGGGACTCCCTCTTTAATGCCTCTCCACCCCTCTGCGATTTCCTCTCCTAATATTTCGATTCCCTTATCTAGCTCTTGAGTTAAGTCAGTATCTTCTCTTGCTAAAAACCTAGTAATTGTGCCCAGGGGAGAATCTTCTCTATTTAAAAACCTTGCAATTGTACCTACTCCAGATTCCGATATAGATTCACCTATATCTGTAGCAAAATCTCCTGCAGGCTGAGAAAATGCATCTGAAATAAAATCTCCTATTCCTTCTAAAATCCCCTCATCTTTTTCTTCATCTTTTTTATAAAAATTATTTATTTCTTCAGTCAATCCCTCAGGGTCTTCTGCTCTTCTTGTTACTATCTCAGATGGAGAGATACCAGAGTCCCTAGCATATTTAGAATCTACATCTATATCCATACTAAAATCAGTACCACTACCTGCTTGAGTACCTAATAAACCAAAGCCAGCTTCCCATTTTTCATACGCGGCTTTGTATTTATCAGAATCTGGGTCGCTATTTACTAAAGTAGGAATAACATTCAGAGCTAAAGCGTCGAAAACTGCTGTGGTTGTTTGTTTTTTTAAAAAATCTGGGTTATATTCAGGATACAGTTGCTTGAAAGTATGCTCAGTCATATTCTTAGCCCAGCCAGTAGGGTCTTTAAAATATTGCATTGTCCAAGAATCCAATTTAATTTCATCTTCTTTACTTAAATTTTCATCAGGTAGCCCATCTAAAAAAGTATTTCTAAGATTCTCCCTAACATTATTTCTATCTTGGACTCTTCTGCTATGTATCGCTCTCTGTGAATCATAGTATTCAGTAAGCCTAGGGTTATCTGTAGCAGGTACTGATCTAAGCAATGTATCAAAAACAGCATTATCTGCAGCAGAACCAGTTAATTCACTAGTAGCGCTTTCAAAATTGCTTTTTGCATCAAGAAAATCATCTCTATCTTTTTTATATTGAAAGTCTCTATCTCTCTGAGCAAATACTCTATCTTGTTGAGCCATTCTAGCAGCATCAGTAGCCATTTCTTGCTCTCTTTTTTGTTGCAAGTTATAAGCATTAGTAAGACTATCAACTACATCAGCTAAATCAGCTGAGGTTGTCTGATATGATTGCAGAGCCCAACCCGGTAAAGACACACCAGACATAGGGTTAAATGTTTTTGTATTTATCTTAGCCATATTAATTCCTTTGTTTTATTAAGGGCCTGAAACGTCTCCACCGCCTCTGCCACCGCTACTTAGACCACTGCTGTATGTCTCCATATCCTGAACTATTTCCCACTGACTGCCATTCCAGCTATATGTTTGACCATCTGGGCCTTTATCAGTTTCTCCTCTGCTAGTGCCTCCGTGTCCCGGTGAGCCCGGTGGCCCCCAGAGACCAGACTCTGCTACTCCAGGGCCTTCTCCGTATAAAGCTATATTGCCTCCTGTAATATCTGAATATGATGTAACATCTTCTTTTTTCCCTAGGTCTCCTTGTATATTTGAAAAGAAACTAAAAGCCTTATCTTTTAGTGACTCCATTTGAGTAATGTTAGCTTTCTCAGCTCCCATCATAGCTCCGTATACATCATCAAACATCCCCTGTTGTGCAGTAGCATATCCTATAAGACCTCTGCCACCTCCACCAGCTCCTCCAAATCCAGAGGCTCCAGCCACAGTATCAGCAGATGGTATACCCATATAAGCTTGTTGTCCACTAGAGATTGCACTTGCTATATCTTGTCTACCTTGTTGCTTAGTTATATCTAAAAGAGCAGTGCTAAACTCTGGAATAACATCCTCGAATGCACTCCAGTCATACTGACTCATATCAATTCCAGGTAGCAAATCTTGAAGAGTCATAGACCCAGCATTTTCTGATGTTGTTATATTATAATCAGGCATTATTATTTTCTCCTTCCATACGCAACAAAATCTTCAGGATTAAGAAAATTTTGCATATCAATTGGATTGTCAAATTGTCCATAATAATTACCTAAAGAATTTTGCACCCTAAGATTAGTTCCCACATTAGTTAAATCACCAGTAGCATTATATTTATCTATTCGATTGTGCAAATCTTCTAAAAGTTTCTCGTATCCTATAGGCTTATCTGGTAATTTTAATTCACCTCCAGAAGGAATGGATTCTTGATTAAAAGGTATTCCTAATAAACCAGGTTCAGAAGTCGCTCTAAATTTACCACCTGATTGTATCATTGCCTCGTTATACTCTGGGCTGCCAATTGCGTATCCCTGAGCTGGGCCATCCGGATCTGTAATGCTCCCATAAGAAGTATCTGCTTGTCCAGACTTAATAAATTGTTCCGTTGCGTCACTCTCCATAGAGAGCCCACTTTCTGTGGCGTATGGCTCAATGACTGATTTTCCAGCATGAAAATGTTCTTCTGGCGTACCAACTCTTGCATATTTACCAGCAGATACTTGTGGCTCTATACCCAGATTTTCTTGACCTCCAACAACTCCCTCATCTATAGGTAAATATCCAGTAGCGCCAGTATCAGAAGTCCAAGCACGTTTTGGAAACATTTCACTTAAATCAGCATCTGAATATTTTAAAGCTTCTAAGCTAGTTAGTCCTTCACGCTTTGCTGACCAGTCTTTTAATGAATCCATACTAAGTAACTGCTTCCTAGCATCCTTACCGCTTTCAGTAAATGCACTCAAATAGTCTTGAGCTGTTAACTCTCCTTGAGTTTCACGCATACCCTTAAGTCTTTCTTTTACACCCGCTGCTGTAGCTCCTCTTAAATCTCCTATAAGAGAAGAACCAACTGCTTTTAATCCAGATTTATAAGCATCTTTTTTCATTAAATTACTAAGAGCTTCAAGCTGTAAATCTTTCTGAGCTTCCATTGATGCGGTAGCTCCCCTATCAAACCTTATTCCTTTAGCACCAGAAACCGTTTCGCCTAAATATTTCTTCATTAAATCTTCTGATTCACCAACATTAACACTTCCAGCTCCCATCTCTGCTCCCTTAGCTCCTCCGTAAGCAGTAAGCAATCCTTTAGCTCCAGCTTTTAATACAGGAACTCCTTTCGCAGCTTTATATAAAGAGCCTAACCCTGGCGCAAACACATTTAACAATGCTGTCGTTCCCCAGTCAGCTAGCACTGGCGCGGCAAGTTGTCCTAACCATTTTCCCCATGCTCCTTTCTCACCTTTCTTGGTCATCTTCTGCCCAACCTCAGCTTGAGCTGCGGCTAAGGCTTTTTGAACGTCCATACGTTCTTGATTTATTTTAAGCATGGCAGCTCTTGGGTCTAGTGCCATAATAATCTCCTTTAAGTTATATTAAACAACCATATTGAAGTATAGTTGCTATCGTTTAATGCATTAGTAGGGTCAATTGACAAGGCAATAACATCACCCTTATTAAATGTAGATGTAGCTGTAAACTCAAACTCGTAACTAGTATCAGCTGCCGCCATATTAACAGTAACAGTCTCGGTAGCAGTGCCACTTGGGTCGGTAGTAGTATCAGTTGCCTTATGAAATCCCATAACAGAGCTACCTCCAGCAGTTTCAGTTCTAGCTAACACCTTTAAAAGTATGCCATCGTATGGAGCTATAAGCTTTTGATGAACAGCGATAGTTGTACCTGTGGTAGCCCTTCCCCAGCCTAAATAATGCTTACCAGTTTCAGTTGATGAGTAATTATGATTAAACCAATAAACTTGATTACCATATATATCACCTGACGCATTAATATTCCCAGACACATTTAAATCTTTATCTACTTGTTGGTTGCCATCTGAACTTAAATATGTTTTCCATAGCTTACCACCTTGCTTTATTATTAAAGATAAAGATTCTCCAAATTTTTTACTTATACTTATTTGTCCATCTATCATTCTACTATTAGATGCATTAATATTATTTGATATTAAATCTTGTTTTAAATTTAAAATTTTTCTTAAATTTCTATCCATCAGATACAATCTTTCCTCTGATGGGTCTCCACTCTACTGTAATGTCATTTATTTCTGTGTATGAACTAGTGCTAGGCTTATATCTAAACTGAATACTTTGACAAGATACAATTGAAGGCAACGATAATTTTTTTGTTTTCCACTCAACCTTAAATATCTGATTTGTTGAACTTAAACTATATGGCCCAGTACCAAATATGCCTCTCTCAACTGTTAATGTACTACCAGATATATGCTTAACAATCATATACTCACCAGTTGTTAGAATTAAATCTCCAATGCTAAATGCGCCAACATAGTCCACTGCAAAAGAATTTGCGGTATAGTCAGCAGATACAGCGCCTCCATCAATTGTATTATCAGTGCTCCCATCAGCCTGCTTTACGACAGTACCTGTGTCTGTTATATATGAACTTATATCAGTCCATTTATTCTTGCCATTAGTAGAATACTGAAAATTAACAGCATTATTAGAATTAAGTGCTTGTCTATACGTTACCGATATTGAATAGACTTTCTTTGTAATGCCGGGCATACCAAAATCTAAATCTTTTGTTACAAACTCTTGATTTGCATGATGAATCCCGGGAGATATATATTTTTGTATCTCTATTGCATCATCATCTGAATCATCTACCTCCCTAGCTACAATTAAATTGTTATTCCAATCCTGGGAAAAGTTTGAATAATACCTACTATCTGCAAACATAGCATCATTAACAGTCCACGCCTGTGAATTAAAATTAAATAAAAAAGCAATATTACTTTGAACTGTTGAGTCATTGGGTGAGCGCATAATTATTAAAGTATTATTAATAGAATCATACCCAACCATAACATCTTTAACATTACTACTACCAGTTACAAAATCATTCCAAGGCATCAGGTGATTAGTACTAGTTACTCCAACCTTACCATCTAATAAATTAGAAACACCCTCACCATTATATAAAAAACAACCTTTTTCGTTAGCCCATGCTACACCAAATTCTGTTTTACATACACTAAACTTATGAGAAATACCTACGTGAGGCATTGAACTTTCCAGAAACCACGAAGCTGGATTTGGACTGCTAATATTTATTATATGAAGCTTACCAGGTTTAAATGCTAACAACCTATCAGCATACTCCTCTAATGCTACATATTCTCCGTAGTCTCCCTTTGATACATCTATAAAATTAGATTCTAAAAATGTATCAAATTTATTTATCTCAGAATACATTATCCTATCTCCATAATGTATAATCTCATTATTTGCATTTTTAATTCTAACATTAGCTATAAAAGTTCTTCTATTAGCCACAATAGAAGCTTTATATAGCTCACCTTGCGAACCAATAGATATAAATTTTTCTTCTGAGCTAAATCCATTAAGAGAAGAATAGGTATCTATGTTTGGCCCTTCTGAATATAGGCTAGATACATAGAACCCATCAGCACTGGTAGTGTTAAAGCTCCAAGATGTATATTTATCCAACATAGAAAGCCTGACTCCATCTACTATATCTATTTCAGCAAATAAAGTAAGAGGCTCTTTAGAATCTTTTTCTCTTATATAAAATCTTCCTCCACTAATTCTCCCATTGTAAGCAACGTCAGCATATACTGAAACTTTTAATCTTTTATTTCCAGTGGTATTATCTAAGGAAGCTTTCGCAACCGAAGCTGCTCCATCACCTACAGCAACTGGCAAAGACTCTTGACTCCCATCATATATAAATGTTTGATAAAATTCCCAGCTATTAGATGGCCAAAGACCAGCGGTAGAATCTTCTGTAACTGCTATATTAAAAGCTGCACCTCTCACTACAATTGGAGTAAGGTTGTCTGCGTAGGTATTAGCAGTTGTTCCACCATAACTTCTTTTAAATACTACAGAATTAAAATTAAAAGCAGGTCTATTAACTAGTAAAAATTCTTGAGGCAGTACAGTTAAATCATTAGTCCCTATTGAAACAACATCTCCAGGATTTAATTGGTCATTAGCATTAGTTCCTCCGCTATCCTCAAATCCTATATTTGTTTCAGATGTTGAGACAGTAACACTTGGGCTATCAACTTGTAAATCAGATGTGCCATTCCTTAATATGTATTTATTACCTCTTACAATATTGGTATTTTCTACATGGTAATTAGCTGCTACAGTAGAAGTATGATTAGAGGTAAGTATTCCAAATGAAACTCCAGCAGAGTTAGCTGGTGGTCTTAAAGTATTTGGATGTTCTTGCCATTCATTAAAAGACAATCCCTCGTCTAAGCCAAATTGATTTCTTTGTATATACCCATACCATTTATTAATAGATGGATTCTGCTCATTTGTATTACAAACTCTTAAACCTTCATCAACAAAATGGAATATATATTTATTATCACTTCCTGATATCGTTGGATTAATAGCTCTCTGAGTCCACCCATCATTCTCGTTGGCTGGAGTAGAAACTGAACTATAAGACCATACGTCTACTCCTCCAGCAGGGTTATCCAATGCTTTTAATGAAAAATTATCAAGATAAGCATTCATCTCTGTAGATACAGCAAAATCAATTATAATTTTTGAATGAACTGCAGTGCCCTGGTATACAAAATCAAAACTATCTGTTCTCGCAGAAGTATTTGCTGTATATGTATTCTTGTCAGATTGTAAAGTGTGAGAATCATTGCAAAAACCAACTGTCATTGTTCCTTTAGAGTAGTCCTCAATTTCTACTGAATAACTCAATCTATATGTCCTACCAATTGACATAGCTTCA
>CEQA01033223.1_pt1 | contig 15742 bp, 8 predicted proteins | sample 530501 | NCBI WGS metagenome assembly CEQA01 (sample SAMEA2620227, study PRJEB7988) | marine metagenome | isolation source: saline water (ENVO:00002010), including
GGTGACGCAGAATTAATTCAGATTACAGGCAGAAGTGAGGCTAATGATAGAGGTAAACGATTATTAGGTTATAAATTGTCTGTTGCCATGAAAAGGTTCGGAAGAACCACAGTAAGTTAGTAAGGTGATAAAATGGTAAGTAATGAAGTATATACAGGAGCAGGTGCATCAGCAACGATGATACCAGAGGCCGATTATAATATCGGTATGCAATTAGGAACGACAGACAACGGAACGAATAGACACGGTTTTAAGTATAAAAACACGGGTAATAGTGATACAGTAGATAGAACAACTATTTCTTGGGGTGATGATGCAACAGGCGGTTCAGCCCATGTAACGAATAGATTACCTGCGGGTATCTATCAAGGTTGTTTAGCAGAAGTTAGAGTCTATAATAGTAGTAATGTTCTACAAAGTACATCAACATTGGTTATCAAGAATAACACCTCATATCAAATTTCATTTAATCAAGAATTAAGTAGCACAGATACCGATATAATTGAATTAACTATACTTGGATTTGGAACACCTGCTTATTCACCAGCCGTTATTGATAATAAAAATAATCTATTAGCGGATAATTGGTTAGGGCTAGTTAATACTATAACCCCACCAACAGTAGATGCTGAAATGAAACAAGTAAATCTAGCATTAGGTGGAACAAGAAACTTTGGACTACAATACAAAGGAGCAGAAACTCTTGGGAGTGCATCTATTGATGTATCTCTAAACAATGGTTCTTGGTTGTATTATGTATTAGGTAAGAAAACCTTTACTGCTGCATCAGATGGTTCATTAAATACAAGCGCCGTAAATGGTAAAGTATATTATGATGATACAAATAAAACATTTCACAGAAGAGAAGGAAATACATTAAGCCCACCTGCTACATACGGAACAGCAGATGCTTCTTTATTAAAGTGGAACGATGCAAAAGTAGAATATACATTTACAGAATCAGAAACAGGGCTTTTACCTTCTTTTGCGTTAGAAATTACAAATGAAAAAGGCAATGTAACTGATGCAAACTATTTCCAAGATGCTAATGATGAGAGATTATTCTCTCGTATATTTACAGGTTGTCAAGTAAATAGTTTCACAATGAACTTTGAAGAAGGACAAGAAGTAACTGCTAGTATTGATGCATTATCTAGATATGCATATGATAGTTTAGCAGATTATATTCCAAAGAGAAGAGTAAGGACTCCTTCTTCATTATTTAATCATAATGCTGAAGCAGACAATTTACCATTTATGTTTTCAGATGGACACCTTGAAGCATTTGGTCAAACATTGGCTAGAGTTAAAAGTGGAAGTTTAACCATTAGTAATAATCTAGCCCCACAAAGATACATCGGTAATTATAGTAGGAAGATTGTGTCTGCTAACAATGCAGCACAAAGAACCTATGAAGTTACTTTGAATCTTCAAGTTACCGATAGAACAATATGGGATGAATTAAGGAAGTCAGGAGAATCAACTCTAGGTAACATCAAATTAGAATTCGATAAAAATGATACAGCAGATACAGATAAGATAACAATGACCTTAGCAGATTATGTTGTTCAATCTGTTGATATACCCTTCCCCGATGATAAAGGAATGCTTGATGTAGCCGTGACTCTTTCGGCTCGCACCCTAAGCGAATGTAAATATTTCGGCAAATGGATTATTATAGGGTAAGACGGGCTAAAGAGTGCTTTATAGGATTATTAAACATTTCTAGGAGAATCGGGGGCGAAAATCGTGGACAATTCTGCGAAACTGTGGGTCTATTCCCGAAACGGGGGTCTAAAAACGGCCACCGTAGGGGGCGAAAAAAGAAGATAGATTCAATCATTATCATATTCCACTAACAATAGTTTGTTTGTTAGTTTTAATTTGTAGGTGGAAAAAAATGGAAAATATAGTAAGTGACAAGAATAGACTGTTTTCAACAGTAGAGACAAAATGCCATCATCTGAAGGTAGAAGAAGATTCAGATGAAATATTGAAAGTGTGGATTAAAGAACCCACATGGCTTCAAGTAGAACAAGCGTTATCTGTGGTGATGAACCTTAACGCTGATGAAGGAAGTATGGGCATAGACCTAAATAAAATGTATAGGTTTATGGTAGAAAACTTCGTAGAAAAGACAGAACCGCAATTAAGTTCATTGGAACTTTTGCGGCTTTCTCCGTATGTCGGAGCGCAGTTAAAGGAAATACTGCCTAATCCCTTTGAAGACTTTTTAGGGGATGATACGGGAAACTAAAAGAGATTCGTAGAGGTCTAAAGGGTGGTGAAATAGACCCGAATTTAGCCTCACGAATCCTTGTATATTCATATTCAAAAACATTTGGGATAAGTCCAATGGAAGCATATAATACTCCTGCTGAATTATTATTAGAAATGATGAAAATACATTCAGAAGTAGAAAACATAAAAGCACAAGAAATAGAAAAAATGGGGAATAAAATTAAATGACAGATGAAAAGGCTCTTGAATACACCAATGATTTAACCATTGCAATTGGCAGATTAACTGCTGCACAAGAAGGTTGGACTAGAAGTTTTGGTGAATTAGGAGCATCTGGTAATAAAGTATGGAACATTATAAGTAGATTTACTTCAGGTAGCACTTTTTGGAGAATACAGAATCAAATTCGTGGTGTAGCGAATGTAATAGAAGCATGGACTAAAGCACAAGATGAACAACAAACATCATTAATTAAATCTTTGGAAGGAAATTTAGGACTTGCTGATTCTCTTAGAAAACTAAAAAAGGCAAGAAAAGATGTAACAGAAGACTCTGGAAAAGGCATTTATTCAATGCTCAAAGATGATTTAGGAGATGCTGCACAAGCAAAAAAATTAGCAGAAAAATTTTATGATACTCAAATAAAAGCAATTGAAAAACATCGAAAAAAGAACAGGAAAAGATTAAAAAAATCATTATTGCCGGGATTGGGAGAAAGGTTTGATAAGGCTAATCCATTTGGTTATATGTCTAAATTTATGTCTGCAAGAGGAGATAAAGAAAAGTCTCCTATTACGGGCGCATTAAAGTTTGTTAAGGATGAGACACTTACTCCTTTAAAAAAATTAGGCGGTGGTCTTAAAGACTTCTTTTTTGATAAAGGGCCACTTGGCCCAAAAAAGAAAGATGGCGGCCTCGATATGAGGTTTAAATTAAATAAAGAGAATGCTAGTGGAATGAAAAAATTAATTACCAAAATAAAAAAGTTCGATTTTATTGGTACACTTAGTAAGTTTGCTACTATGGGTTTGGCTTTCTTAGGTAAGGCTCTGATGTATTTCTTATTGATAGTATTAGGAATAACAGTCGTTGCAGCCATTATTAAAAAAGGATGGCCTGTAATGAAAGGTATATTTAAAAGCGCATTCAAAAGTTTCAAAGCAGCATTCACAAATTTAATAGATATATTTGTAGGAGTCTTTAAACTAATAAAGGCTGTGTTTAGAGGAGATGTTGTTGCAGTAATAAGAATATTTTTCAAAGATATAGTTTGGAATATGATTAAATTAATAGGTAATTTATTGGCTGGGATATTTAAGGTATTAGTTGGCTTGGTGGGTACTGTTTTGATAGGATTATATAACAGCACTCTTGGAAAATTATTTGGTACAATAGATGCAAAAGCCACAGGTGGAATAACAAAAGGAGGAATGACTCTTGTTGGTGAAGGCGGGCCAGAATTAGTTAAATTACCAGCAGGTTCAAGAGTTTATCATAATCAAGATACAAGAAGAATGACTGGCAATACAATTCATGTTCATGTAAATGGTAGAGTTGGTGCTAACGATGCAGAAATTAGAGACATAGCAAATAAGGTTGCTAGAGAAATTAATTTAAGAATGAATAGAACAGGAGCAAATAGGGTAGGTGTATAGAATGGTTAATTATAGTAATTTTGGAGCAACTAGTTTTTGTATGTTAGAATTGGCGAGAAGAAGTTCAGGAGATACTGAACCTACTGATGGAGACACACATTTATTTCAAAATAGAATAGGATTATTAGCAAATAGTATTTCTATATCAACTAATAAACAATCTTTGGCATTCCCTGTTCCTTTTTCTGGTGTTGTTTCTGGTGAATCTACTACCTTAGCATTAGACATGGGATTAGCAACTAAAACTGTAACTATTCAAGGAATAATTAAAGACCAAGAAATAGTTAAAAAGGTAAAAGGTGGAACAGAAAAGAAAGTAACATTGACCGCATATGAAATAGCACAATTAATTCATTCATATGTAGATTCTTCTTTCCTTCACGAAGACCAAAATTTTACAAAATTAATCTTATTAATTCCAAGTAGAGCAGATACTAATTTTGATTATCACACAGGGGTAAGTAATGATACAGATTTAGATGCTCTTCCATTAATCCCTTTTCATTGGGGTAATAGAACACATGATATGCCTACATTAGATGGAACAAAAATTGATTGGGGAGCAACGGCATTTCCATCTACATTAACATCAACAACAGAAGAAATTCCCGGAATAACAGGATTCATAAATGACTTTTCAACTGATATTGCTGGCGACCAACTACCATCAATTACATTTAGTTTAACATTTACTAATGCTTCAACTGCAATGTCAGACTTTATCAATTCTAGTTTCTAGGTGAGTAAATGCCCGGTGTATATGTAGGAAATACTAAATCATTAGTTTTCCCTGTTATGTGTGATGGTTATATAAAACAACCATATTCTGACCTTAATCCAGAAGGAACAACATTAGCACTTAGGGCAGGGCATTGGGGGCAAACAAAGCCCTTTACTTTTGAAGCAATAATCACTCCATATGATGTAAATGGTTATGGAACAAAAACAGGAACAGGTGGTGGAATATTAGATTCAGAAAAAACTGTGCCAAGTTTAAGTAATGCAGTTACAAGTAATTTATCACATTATCAATCTAATTACTATTTTAGCAATAGAACTGCTCAAAAAATGCATTTGTTTTATAATAAGAATTTTGAGTTGTACTTAGAAAATACTACTATAAGTACCACTAACGACTTAAAAAATAAGACATTTAATAGACCTGCTGAATATAGAATAGTCGCTAAAATTCATCAAGATAATGAAACTAAAATAACTGCTACTTCTGATACGATAATTAAAGCAAATAATATGTTGCATGGTTATTATGATGCAGACGGTTATTATGATGGCATGACTACTAATCTAACTAAAATAACTTCTAGTGCTTTAAATGTCACACCAAGTAGAGTTATTACAATAGCAAATAATAACTTTACAGGCGAAACAAATGTTTCATCTGCTGCTGCAACTGGAAGTGTAACATTCTCAGGAACACCTGAATCTTATTATCCTGCTCAAAACGCTACTGCAACTATTACTTCTACTAATAATAACTTTAGTGTTGATACTTACCCAGTTAAAGGAACTGGTAATGTAACATTTGCTTCTAATCCTCCTTCAGCAACAACTTCAGATACTAATGAATATATTCAAGTTGTAAGTGAAGATGGTATTACTACAACAAAATGGTTTTGTATTAATAGTGCAACTCAAGGAGCATTATTAGATACGGCATCAGGTTGGCCCGCTAATTCAAGGTCATATAGAAGAGGTACTGATGCTGAAGATTCTTGCGGATATTTTGTTTCAGCCGTTAATGACTTTAATCAAGGTTGGGCTGGTACTGTTGTTGGTGGTGCTGACCCTGCACCTGCGGCTGGCCCTGAACAAATAGTTGCTAACTTTACAGCAGGTTTAACTGGTAGTGCGCCTAATAGAACAGGAGCAGGTGGAGGTCTAAGTAGAGGCTCAAGTTTTAGTGATAGCGAAGTTAAGGTAATTAATATGACTGGTGGGGGTGCTGAGAATCAAGTAACTAATAATTATATTACTATTACAACAGGTGGTGGTGCTAAAAAATACCATGCTTATCCTTCTGAATACTTTACAGAAGGTGAAGTCACATTAGGAACAACAGTAACTAGAGGTAGTGATACAGTATATCCATATCAAAAAGGAAGCACAAGAACAAATACTTTTACTGGTCTAAGAAATGCTATTAATCATGCTAATGGTAATACACAAGTAACAGCAACAGCACTTAGTAATAATGGAATAACATTAACTGTTGATGCAGCCGGAGCAGCAGGTAATAACTATACAACTGCTAAAACAAATATGGCTCATGTTACAACTAATGCTTTTTCTGGAGGAGAAGATATTAATGAAGAAACAAAACATATTGAAATTATAGATAGTGATGGAACAACAACTAAATTTTTAGCAGCACATGAAACTAAATCAAGTAATGCTACTGGTTCTACAATTACTTATGGAGGCGTAACTTATATTATTTACAGAGTAGGTGCTAACATAAATTTTACAAGACAAGAATTAAGAGATGCCATTAATGGAATAGCAACATTAGATATAAGTGCTGCAAATAGCGATACTTCAGGAAAATTAAATTTAACTCAAGGAACAATTGGGACAGCAGGAAATAAAGACATAACAGAAAATGTAACTAATGTAGCCAAAGTTAATTTTACAGGTGGTGCTACTGCTACTAACCCAACAGTTTCAATTAATATTACAGATGCAGATAATACTTTAATTAAATATAAACCATCTGTTAATGAAGCAAATGCAACAAAAGATGCAACTTATACTTTCTTTCAAAAAGGAGCAGATGCCGATGCTACTGCAACTAATTTAGCGGCAGCAATAAATAGTTCTAATGGACATGATGGAGATATAACAGCAACAACCCCCGGAAATTCTAATACTGTAAAAATACAAATGGCTACTGCGGGAGGTTCTTATGCTATTTCTGAAACTTCAGCAAGTATTACATTAGATGCTACTTGGGACACATCTGGTAATAATACAATTACATTAGGTAGTGGAGAGGCTAATTTAATAGGAGCAGGTGAAAAAATATATGATTCTTCTGCTAAATTAATTGGGACTACTTCTAATGTTGTTGGTGATGTATTAACTTTAGATGCATCACCATTAATTACAGTTACTTCAGTTTTATATGCTTCCCAACCAAGAGAAGCATTATACATTGATTCAACATATAAAATATCATGTTCTTATACAGGAGATGCATTAAAAATATATGTTAATAGCAAAGAAGTAGCATCACAAACAATTTCATCTACCACCCTTCCAAGTTTTTATTTCGACCCTAGTGATTCATATATTGGTCAAGGCAAACTAAGAACTTATGATTCTAGTGCTGATGTATATACTTATTCTTCTAGTAGAACAACTCAATTTATGGGAGAAATGTATGAAATATGTATGCATTCTAGGTCAGAACCTAGCCCAAGAACAAGCACATTAAGTCCCGGATATAGTGATATTATATTTTATTATAGGTTTGGTGATGAATGATGGCAGATAATTATGTTTATGTTTTGAATAATACCAAAACTCATAGCGAAGCACTTAACCATACTTATGCAAATAGACATGATGCCTTCCCTGCAACAGCATTTACAAATACCGCAGTTAATCCAATATTAAAAAATCCCGGTTTAGGAACAACAGGACAAGATTCTGCTAACTTCTTTGAAATAAGAAATGCACCTACTAGCGTGGGTTCTTCAACAGAACCTATTATTTCTGGTAATCAAAAAACTAGACTTGTAAATAGAATCATTCCTTCTGCAAATAACCAAACAACTTTGGCTAATTATGCAACAAATAAACAAACTACATCATCACATAAACTTAGAGTATATGACCCAAAGGCTTCTGTAACTGGAGAAATACTAGCAGGTTCAGCAGGGCCGGGAATGGATTTAGAAACAAATGATTACTTTGTTTTAATTAATCCAGAAATTACAGGAGATACAGATTCATCAATTTCAATTAGACCTCACTTTGCTAAAATAAAAAGTCTCACTACTTTTGATTATTATGGAGATGGTATAGAGTTTGAACCAAAATATCCTAATTCAATATCTAAAGGAACTAATTTTGAAATTTATGAAGGCCCACCAAAAACAGATACTAGTGTGGTTGCAGTATCATATGGATTAAGAGGTAAAACAGACAATACTGCTGGTAGGACTTTATGGTATGATAAATATGATGTTAGTAGCACAGTTAGCAGACCAACTTGGTATTTTTATGAGGAGCGACTTAACAAAGCAAACCAATTAAATTATAATACAAAATATCAATTAACAACTTGTAGATGGTTTAGTGATTGGACACAAAAAGGTAATATAAAATCTTCAGATGCATCTGGTCAAACTACTCTTTATCAGACTACTAATTTAGGATTGGTTCAACAGGCATCTCAATCATGGACAAGTGCTGATATAGGAAGAAGTATCTATACAGGATTAAATGCTGGAAATATAGAATGGGTAGGCAATATAACAGGATATGATAATACAGCAAAAACATTAACTATTGATTATCCTAGAAAAACCGTAAATGCTAATGCAGCAGGTTATGAATTTATGTGGATAGGCAGAGATGTATGTCAAACAATTTTCCTTACTGAACAAGAATATGGAGTAAACATAAATGACTTAGGTTCAAAAGAACATAATGCTATTCTTGTAGATAATCTAAGAGATAAAGATGTAACAGAAGTAGGTACTGATAACGCTAGTGATTTTGAAACAGGTAATTATGAATACAATCCTGATAGATGGGGGCATTGTTTTAGAAACCATTATAGAAGCACCGCAGATAAAACTACTGCACATAGCGATACTTTTGCTACTGGCTCTTATGCATTTAATCATGGTAATTTAACTGGCCCAAACAGATACTTACATTATAAAAGTTCAAATTTAAAAAACAATATAGTAGACCCTGTGATGGAGGCTTCTGTTAATTTCCCAAGAAATAAAATGAGTCAAATAGCAAGAGCAAAAGTAATGGATTTATCCGGTGTTCAACATCTCAAACTAAAAGAAGGTCACAATTTTACCGTAAGAAATACATTGCATTCTGGCAATTTAGGTAAATTCAAATTACCATATAAGGCAACTAGTGATACTAGTAGCGGATATAAAATAAGACTTACAAATTTGCAAGAAAATTATGATATTAGAAATGATGATTTTATTAAAGCAAATGATATTATTCAAGTGGGTAAAGATTATTATTTAGTTTCTTCTGTTTCTGCACCTGCTACTGTTAGCAATCAAAAGACTCAAGATATTACAGTCACTAAAGTAAAAAGAGATAATGATACTACATTTTCTAATATAACATCAATGTCTTTTACAGACTCAGATGTTTATGTAAGGGCTTGGAATGGAGGACTAAAAGGTTCTTTCCCAATAGATACAGAAGTAATATATGGAAGCAATGCATATAAAAGATTAACATTACACGGTAACACGGTACTCAAAACAGATTCCAGTTTATATCAAAATAAATTAGTATTATTAAGTCCTGAATATATTGGGCATGATATTCCAATAGAATATGGAGATTCTGTGCATAGTCATATTAAATTATCTCCTACATTTACATCAAAGAAATACTATCAAAGTAGCCCAATCTCAATGTTATATTATTTATCAGGAAATTTTGCAATAGATGAAGAAATATTTTCTGGAACTGTGGAAGATATAAATTCACAAAATAAACAAGGCATGATTAGTTACGAAATAACTGGAAGAGATAAAATATCCAAACTTCTAAGTAATACTACAACAAAGAATCTTAATCATAGTAATGACTTAATTTATTCATCTTTAGCCCCTATGTTAGATGATGCTATTGATGTTACTCTTGATGCTAATTTAACTGCAACAGGTACAAGCACAGAAATTAGAATTACTGCATCACAACATAGTGATGGAATAAGTGTAAAACCTTATGATATTTTAATGGATAGTAATGGAAAACTATTAGGAGAAATATCAACAGTAAATTCTTATGCTATTGTTAGCGGAAATTATGACTATACTGTAACATTAGGTGCGCCAAATATATTAGGAACACAAGTTAATTCTGGGGCTAATGCTAAATTATGGCAACCTAGAGAAAGCAATTATATTACTGGAATAAAAGCAATTTCTTCAAATCCTCTTGCTTCTTCTTATCCTAATCATTTTGAGTCAGTAGGAGATAAAGGATTAGTGTTTGTAGATGGAGAGAAAGTTGTGTATAATGATACAGGAACTCCTATTGCTACAACTCTAACATATGATGAATTAGCGTATTCTTCTGCTACTTCTGGCGGTGGATATAATGAAGACAATTCATTAGGGTATGATATATTAGATGTAAACAATATAGGAACAAGCGACTCACAATTTGCATTCAAAATAGGATTAGAAAATGATGCTACTATTTCTAAGTCTTCTGCAATAACAAGAAGTTCTGCTTCATACTATAATGTATTAGATTCTGTTTCACAAGATGGGGCAACAACAATTACATTAGCACCTACCTTCCCTGTTGTTTTAGGTTGTATAGATACTAATACATCAGATTCTAGATTTAGTAGTATGAATTCTTATCTTTATTTAGTCAATAGAAATTTACCAAGTGGAGGGTTTTTGCACACATTAAAAGATGATAATACTGGATATTATGTCCCAAAACAAACTTTCAAATATCAAGATTTACAAGAGTTAGCCCCCGGAGATATAAAACAAACATACACTTCTGTATTGAATGATGGACTTAAATCACAAAAAATAATGGGCGCAGCACCTTCTTACTGTATTAATGCTCTTGGTGGAATTATATCACCAACTGTTACTCCTTCTAATGAACCAAAACTAGGAAGCAATTTTAATGATGAAAATTATACAGGTAATGATAAATTAGCATCTACTCTCCTTCCAAAAGAATTCCCTCAAGAAAGAGATTTAACAGAAACAGCAAAAGCAACTACATCAATTAAAGATATAGCACAAAAAGATTATAGAACTAAAAGATATGAATTAATGGCATTAGGTGATTTATACCCTGATTCAAAAATTAGATATAATAGTTTATACAAATCAAGTAATTTTGCTACTTATGGATTACTAACAGAAAAATCTGCACAAAAAGATAGCACTAGTATTACTCATCAAAATTACACAGGAGGTTCTAAACCTTTACTTAGACAAGATGCTAGTTATGATATACAAAAAATTGACTCCGCATCAATAGCACCAACATCAATTAAAAGGTTTGGTGTAATGAGATTGGTTGAAGCAACCTTTGATTGGCACTTTACTCCTATTGATGCAGAATCCTTAAAAGACATTGAAAGTGTTCCTAGCATAAGTAATTTCTCTTATCCTAGATTTAGTAATCCTACTGCATTAGGATATGATTTTACTACTAGTGCTAATGGAATAAATTTTAGTGGTACAGGAGCATTGTCTTTCAAAAAGAATGATATGATATATAAATCAGATGGAACATTAGTTGCTAGATTTAATGCAGATGGTACTATTCCTAATGCTAGACCTATTTATAATACTGATATAACAATTTTTGAACCATATTATCCATCCTTACAATCAGGTGGATTCAAAACAAATGTAGAAGTCTTTGATATGCTAACTGATGATGGTTGGGGATTAAACGATAGATTAAATACAAATGATATGAGACATTTAAATGTGTATCTAATACAACAAAAAATAAGCAAAGATTATTTTGAATCTAACTTATTACATACAGCAACAAGTACAAATGAGTTTAACCCACATAATATTTTCTTACCTATAATACCTCAAACATATGGAAGAGAAGGAGTAGGAAGCCCAAATCATGACCAATATGCTTACGGGCCTTTCCATGAAGAAGGTGATTGGGGAGTTGATTTTGATGGTGATAGTGCTTCTTATCCTGATACTGATGATTATGCTACTAAATACTGGCATTATTCAAGAGTAGTAAACGCATTACAAATGCCTACTTTTGTTGCAACTTCTAATTCTGGCAATAACATAAGCCCAACACAATATAACTCAGAAAGAAATGCACATTTATATGATAATTGCATTGGAGTCTTTAAACATTTTAGGGGTTCAATAAAGGAATCACAAGGAAGCAATCAAAGAGATATAACAACCACTTCTTGTTTATTAGAATTAGATACAGATGCTAGGTATCAAGGATGGACTGACGGTGTTTCAGGTAATGCAAGTGATGATAGATACCAACATAGTAGAAATCTAAGAGTAGAAAGAGCAGGTAGTCCCAATATCTCTTTAATAGGAACTAAAACAAAAATAGCACCCTTTATATCAGAAGATGGTTATGTAGCACCAACTAGAACAAGCAATCATAATGATGCAAATAGCACCACAGGAGAAATGTATCAATCACAAATGATAATTAAACCTACAATTAATACAACAGGTATGTCTGCTAGTTCTACTATTACACTCACTATGAATGCTGCAAATACACACAGTTGGATTCATTATGTCCCTGACCTTACAGGTTATTATTTAACAAGAGTAGGCGATGGAAAAGATTGTTTAAAAATTATATCTCATGAAGTAACTTATTCAACTGGAATAGCCGTACATACATTAACATTAAATGCAAATTTTACTGCTACCCAAAGATATAGATTAATGAGAATATCAGAAACAACCTTTGAAGATACTCCGGGTTATTTTGAACTTAATAAAGAAATTCATAATGGATTACAATACAATGATACTGCAACTAGATTTGATACAGGAGAACCTGCAACAATGAGCGCAACTACAACCAACTTTACAGGAGAAGGAATAGTCTCAATGTATGTATTATTAGATATAGATGATGATTTAGATACTAATAATAAAATGGTAGAAAATATAGACTTGGTACAACAAACTCTAGAATTGTTCACCGATGGAGAAGTTATTGATTGTTGTATCACAGATGGAAATACAACAACAAGAAAAATAATAACAGTAAATAAAGATACTACTACTGGAAAACAATCATTAAGATTTGATTATGAAGGAAAACTATCAGGAAATGGTATAGTTTCATTTGGTGAAGTATTTACTATTACATCACAACAATCACTAAATGCTTCAGTAGAAAGAGCATATATAGGAACAACAATGTCTATTGGAATAGATGCAGAAAAGGCCATAGAAGAAATATTAGAAGAAAATGATATAGAATTAAATAAATCAGAAAGAAATTTAATATACACAGGTGCTATTGTTGCTAGTGATATGGCTTCTAATGCAACCACAATATCTTTAGAAACTGCAATACCTACCACAGTATTAGCAAATGATGATATAATTTATAATCAAGAAGGAAAACTAATTGGTGTTATTGGTTCAGGTGAAGGAAGTACAACATTAACATTAAAAGACACAAAGGCAGATGTAGATACTACAATAGATGTATTTTATAGACCTAAAGCAAATGAAGAATTAGTAAAGTATAATAGAAAACCATTTATTCTAAACACTAAATTCTCAGAGAATGATGTATTTACTGCAATAAATTTCTTAGGAGGTAAGAAAGGAGTAGAATATAAGTTTGAAGGAGATAGAATAAGAATCAAAGATGTAGATGATTATACATCTAGAAGAAAATATTCATTAAGATATAAGGATGGACAAAACCTATTGAGTACAGAAAACAATACATCAGTATTCGATAAAGCAAATAAGGTTGTTGTTATAGGGGATAATGTAAAAGCAGTAGCAGAAATTCCTACAACAGATGATATAAAAACAATTAAACATATAGATTCAAATATTAAATATGCAAAAGAAGCACAAATAAAAGCAGAACAACTTTTAGCGTTACATCAAAAAGAAACTACAAAAGTCACAATAGAATTAGAAAGAAAAGGTGAAATGAAACTAATGAAACCCGGTGATTTAATAACATTAAATTTCAAAAATCATAATATTCCAGCAGATGATTATATTGTATATGAAATAGAAAATGCTATGTCTGCAATATCTAAAATTACTGTTGGAACATTCAATAAAACTATCGCTGAAAGATTAGCAGAAATGAATATAGAAAGAGAAGGAGGTTTCTCAACAATACTAACAAAAGAAGTAGAAACAGCAGTTACAAAGAAAACTATATTTGATGACTTAAATATAGCAGAAAGTTCTTTACACGCTCAAACATCAACACCTACCGGAACAATGGTTGGTTGGACAACTTTAATAGGTTGGACAAACACACTTGGAGCAGGGAGTGATGTAGTCATAACGGAGGAAATACAACTATGATAACAGATGCAGGAAAAAATAAATCAGCAGTATTATTGAAAGATAACTTCACTCATATTGCTGTTGGAGATGGCGGAGATGATACTTCTTCAAGCCAAACAACATTAGATAATGAAATAGTAAGAAAAGCAGCAGACTCTAAACAAGTAGTCGGAAATACAATAGTCTATAATATATCATTTACAGGAGCAGAACTGTTATCAACTGTAATATCTGAAATGGGAGTATTTAATGCAGCAAGCGATGGTGATATGTTGAGCCGAGTAAACTTTAAGAGCATTGGCCCGATAGCAGCGAATGAAACATTAAGTTTCACTTTTAGGGTGGTGATTCCCTAATGTCAGATTTTGCAGGGTTTATTAGTACATTGAAGGTAGCACCTACAACTTCCGACCAAATGGAAGATGGCGTAGATACCATTCATTCAGGGATTATCAAAGCATTAAATACTGCTGATGCAGGTTCATTTATTGCACATGGGTTCCAAGTTACATCTCAAACAGATGGAACATTCGATATAACTGCTGGAGGTTATTTCGATAAAGGAGAATATAAAACATTAACTGCACAAAATGATAAAAGCAGTTCAGACTTTGCAGGTGCTACCAATTATGATTGGTATGGGTTTATCGTAATAAACGCAAGTGGCGCAATAGCATTTAGAGGAACAAATGCTTTAGGTGCTAGTGCTGCTAAAACTGCTGACCTTACAGATGGTGATATTCCTATATGTGTTGTTCAAATATTAAAAGGAACTGATACAACAGAACAAAGAAAAATACAGTATGTTGGAATAAAGAAAACTTCTAACACATTAACAGCAGGTAGTGATGATAGTGGTGATTTTGCAAAGAGATTTGAAGTAAAGGGTTCTGATGGAGATATATATTCATATAATACATCAAACGCTTTCTATACTAAATTAGCATTTACCGATGCCTCTGGTAGCAATAAAACAATTACTATTCCTAGTATCACAGGAAACATGATTACATCAGGAGATACAGGAACAGTATCAACTGGTATGGTTGCTGATGATGCTATAACTTATGCTAAAATGCAACATATTGGAACAGCAAATAGAGTTCTAGGTAAAACATCAACTGGTGCAATTGAAGAAGTTCAGATTGCTACTGCTATGTTAGCGGCTGATGCAGTAGATGGTACTAAGATTGCTGATGATAGTATTAATTCTGAGCATTATGTAGATGGAAGTATTGATACTGCACATATCGCTGATGACCAAATTACTTATGCTAAGATACAAAATGTATCTGCTGATGAAAGATTACTTGGTAGAGTTTCTGGTGCTAATGGAATAGTAGAAGAACTAACAAAAGCACAAGTATTAACTATGCTAAATGTTGAAGATGGTGCAGATGTAACAGACACAACAAATGTAAAGTCTGCTCTTAATGCTGATTTAGGAGGAGCAGCAACTATTGGAGATTCAAATGATACTATCACAATTCCCGGTAATCTAAAGGTTACAGGAGATACAACATATAGTAGCGAAACTATTCAAATTACTGAAGATAATAA
>CEQA01030139.1_pt1 | contig 15662 bp, 20 predicted proteins | sample 530501 | NCBI WGS metagenome assembly CEQA01 (sample SAMEA2620227, study PRJEB7988) | marine metagenome | isolation source: saline water (ENVO:00002010), including
CGACTTTGAACTTAGTCAGGAAAGGCCCGTCAAGTGGTTGCAGTTCCTTGACTCTCTTTGGAAGAACGACGCTGATAAAGAGGCTAAAATTGAAGCACTGCGGGAATGGGTAGGCTGCGCTCTGATTGGCAAAGGCGTTGATTTCGCAAGGGCAAGCCTCTTCCTCGGTTCAGGTGGCAACGGCAAATCGGCGCTGTGCCGAGCCGTCGAATCTCTTTTTCCAGATGAGCAGGTGACAAGTGCAAGCCCTAAGCAGTGGGATAGCGATTACACAATAGCAACGTTGCGGGATAGCCGCCTGAATGTTGTTGCAGAGCTGCCGGAGTACAAGGCGCTTGAAGCTTCTGATATGTTCAAGTCGGTCATTGCTGGCGATAGAATCTCAGGGCGCATTATTTACCAACCGCCTTTTACTTTTACCCCAAGAGCTTCACACCTGTTCTCTGCCAACAATCTGCCAGCTATCCCCGACACAAGCTCGGGATTCTTCCGGCGCTTCCTTGTTTTCTCGTTCAATCGAAGCTTTACGAATGACTATGCGCTTGAGCGCAGAAGCCAAGCTGACATCATGGACGATATTGATAAAGAGCGCCCTGCTATCGTTTACTGGGCACTTGAAGGCGCATCAAGATTATTGCGGCGCGGTGAGTATACACTGCCTGCATCGCATCTTAACCTAATCGAGCAGTGGCACCAAGACAGTGACCCCGTGAAAGACTTTATCTTGTCGTGCTGCACCAAAGGCGAGAGCCCGCTGGCTGACCTGTACGACGACTTCAAAGAGTTTTGTATTGCGACAGGGAGAAAAGCAGGGAGCAATAAAGGACTGGCGAAAAAGCTGCGACTGCACGGATACAAGCCAAAGAAAACAAGGGGCGGCACGTCTTACGACCTTCAAACAAAAGTGCGTGCTGAGTGGGACAACTTTAACTCAACCCCGTTCTAGCCAAGCCCTCGGGGGAATTCCGCAATGCGTTTCAAAGAGAACCGCAAGCTCTAAGCTCGGCTTAAACTTCCCTGCCATCAAACGAGACGCGTGCTCTGGCGATATGTTCACCAAGTAGCTTATCTCATTTTGATTCTTTTTCTTTTTCTCCATGAACTTCCGCAGAAGCTTCACACCTTTGTTTGGACTCTCTTTCATAACCTAACTCCCTAATTAATTTTTGCGCTTCTTCAAAACCATTACACACTTCTGCAACCCAGCCCGCTCGGCGCAGGCCCTCCAACCATTCCTTTTGGGCTTCACTTACCCGCCCACCTTTTTGACGCTTGAGTTCAATCGCACAACCGGAACGGTGTAGTTCTTCTTTGTCCGAGACGACCGAACACTGATTGAAGATGAGGACATCGGGTACGCCCTTGCGAAGCCCTTGGGCTCTAAGTGAGGCCCCTCTGATTTTTGCACCTTTTCCGTAACCACCGTGTCCTTCGTTTGGAACGTGACACCAGAGCAGTCCAAGGCTGTCGAGGTATTTGGCAAGCTTGACCTGCTCCTCTCGCTCGGTTGGGATATTGGACTTTGCTCGTCGCCTCTTTTTCGGACCTGAACTTTTCCAGGCTTCTTGCATGCTGTCGCGGTCTTTCTCTGCTCTTGCATAAAACTTTCCTATTGCTTTCATTATCCTGTCGCGGTGCGCATCAGACATTGACATCCCCATCAACTAAGTGGTAAAATGTTTATGTCCTTCAGCGCCGCTCTTGGCGCGGTTGGGTTAGCTCGAAGGGGCCAAGGCGTTAAAACCTTGGCCCCTTTTTCGTTAGTACCTTCCGGTGCCGTCGTAGTACCTATGGCACGGCTCATAGTCAGGCTCATCTGGCTCAACGAAATCATCGGCAGCCTTCTGCTTCATGTCTTCAACAAAGTCGCTGAGGTCACCGTCTTTGACATACTGCTCGACCGCCTCAATAACAGACTGCCCAATGTCCTTAGCAAAATCCTCTTTGTTGTCTTTGCCGTTCTTGATTGCCTCGCCGACCGTTCGCAAGACAGTGTCGATGGCCTCGATAACATTGTCGTCCTCAACCAAATAGTCGAGGTCTCCGAGCCGCCAATCAACCCATTCGTCATCTGTTGGCTCTGGCCCATCATAATCTGGTGGGTCTAAAGGTGGTTCTTTTGCCATTGGTTAGCTCCTTAATGATATCGCGAAACGGACCAAACAATCCGCTCCACTTCTGCCGTGCCGAGCGGCGGCTGGCATTTGTTGTTGTTAATGGCCAATAAGATGGCCGAAACTTCTTCGACTGTGTGCCCTCGCTTGAAGAGCTTACCGCATAGAGATGTTAGCGTGTTGTTGCGGTATTCTGGGATGACCGGGATGTTATCAATGTCTACCGGCTCGGTACTTGAAGATGTAACTGTCTGGATGCGCGGCTTGTCATCTTTAGCAATCTTGAGCAGCCACCTCGGAAACTTCTGCAACTTGTACTTGGTGGGGCAGCGGTCAAAAGCGTATCGCTTGCCAGAAATGTGCATCGACGGCGGGAGAATGACATGCCCGCCCCGGCTTCTGATATCAAGACCTGGTTTCATCCCAACCAAGTTTTTCACGTCCACGCCTTGGAAAAATAGATGCCACCCACCGCCTCCTGTGCGGGCTCTGGGCGTCGCTCTAAGATATGCAGCCCTATCTTTATCTAAAAGACTTTCGAGGCTCTGGCGGCCCTTCTCGCCGTCCACGTCGAGCACTGTAATATTGCCGCACGCAAGGGCAAGGTTGAGGTGCGCATTGCGTGCGCACCATGCCCTAATTTGTTCGGGGTCCAAACTCGCATCCTTCCACCCTCGCCGAGTGTCGGGATGCTTGCCTGGGGATGAACACTCTGGCCCACGGCGACATGTGCACACGCCGTCAACAATCCCATGCGCTGGGAATATCGGCCAACCATTGTTAGCAAACCAAAGTGCCCATCCAAGCATCACTCAACTCCTGCCATGTCTTGGCCGGGGGGCGCTGGGACTTCAGCGGAGCAAGTAACCATAGGCTCTAGTCCTTTGGGGTACTGACCGCGAGAAACCTGCTTAAATGTCTCGCGCAGTTCTTTCTGCATGTCCTCAGTAAACTGCAAAGGGTCATCAATACCCAGGTGAGCGAGAAGCTGCGCATCAGAAATGCCCGCCTCTGCAAAAGACTTGGCAACTTTAGCCATAGCTTTCTTGTTCGCCGCTGCGGTGCGGGACTTCTTTGGCTTAGGCTTTTCTTTCTCTTTCTTCGGCGGCATCAGTACAGCCTTGACCTCTGCCGGGGCCTCTACCTGCTGTATGCTCTCCCTTGGAATGGTTTCAAGCTCGCTTTCATCCAACAGGCCAAGACCGCAAATTGCCAAAGTAACGCGGCGCTTTGCCTTTGTGATGGCCTTCATCTCATTGTTTAAGGCGTCATTGCCTTTGCCCAAAAACACGGTACCGATGTCTTCATCTGTACGAACACCAGAAGGCTGGCGCTCGTCTGGAATCGTGGCTCGAACGTGTGTCCTAATTCTGCCATCCTTAACTGTGTGGTCGAGCATCTCAATAGAGACACCATGAACACGGCGCAGTTGGTCAGTACAGCCTTTTGTTGCGTATAGCGTAAGCCGACCGTTCAGCTTTATATACTGAAAGGGGTTGGTTAATGGATTCAAGCGCAACGTCTCACAAAGGCGCTTCACCAACTGAAGACGTTCTTGCGGATTTAGTGAAGCCACGTCGTTCATCATCATTGCCAATTCTACCGGTAACATCTCGCTCATTTTAATCCTCCAAGCCTTTAAAGTTAGAGCGCATCGTGCGCTTGCCGCGTTTGTTTGCGGCATAGGTAAACTTAGCACCGCCCTCAAAATCGATACCCTTGTACTCGCCAACCTCTTGAATAAGCTGATTCTCAATCACCTTTTTGCGCGTGCTCATTGTATCAATCTTCAGATTAAGGTCCCGAAGCTCCTTAAAGAGTGCAACTTGTTCGTCGGTGCATTCCTTCAAATGATGACGGCTTTCCTCAAGCCTGGAGAGATTTCTGCGACACGCGGCGGTTTTGTCGATTGGCGGGGTTTCGTCGCCATCAACGTACCGTTTCCAGAATTCAATTGCGGATTTCACCAAGAAGTTAAAACGCTCCTCGTCTGCTTGCACAATGTAAATCTCTGGAAAATCCCCAGCCCAAAACTGCACCGCCAAAACACAGTGCGGGGCTCCTGTCATACCGCAATGCCAGACGCATTGATCGCGGTAGCCCTCATTAACATCATCAGACCATTCCTCGCCGTAGTGGTCCCTGTCGGCACTGTATGCTGTTTTTGTCTCAATGACATACAACGGCTTGCGGTGCCGCGTACTCTCCACCGCAATGAAGTCGGGGGTATCCCGCAGCCTTACCCCGTCAATCTCTTTGGTGTACGTCTTCCCCGGCTTAAGGGTTACTTCAATTCCATGATCGGCAAGCTTTATTCTTGTAAGTTCGCCCAGTGCTGGCTCCATAACAAGGCCGACCACCATGTTAGGCTTTACCTTGTCCACATAGTTTTCATCCGTCTTTGCGATGTGAACGTCATGCGGGCCACGCTGAGAGCACGTCCCTACAATGCTCTTAATATCAGAGCTACCAATACAATTACGACGTGACCAATATTCTAGCCATTCCGCTTGCTCATCTGTCTTCACTGCTTCCATAAAAAAGTCTCCTTTGGATTAGCCAATAACTTGACGTTACCATCATATTGATGCTAGTGTCAACCGCACAACCTTAACCATGGAGAAAAAAACATGGCAGAACAAAAACAACGTTGGGAAAAACTTGCAGCACTTTGGAAGGGAAAAAAGCAGGGCGTTCTTACGGGCCAGCTTGAAGGCGTGCTGGGCGTAATGCTTGGCGGTCGTCGGATTGTCCTGCAAGAGAATGACCGGAAAGAGTCAGACGCGCACCCAGATTATATTTTGAGCCTAGCTCCTGATGACGACGGCGGCGCCTCAAGCGGTGGAAACAGTTGGTAGACTGGCAAAGCAGGGGTAGAATCAAGAGTGGAGGGGAACATGATTCTAGGCATTTTTTCGGTCGTTGCTGTGAGCTTCCTTGGCTGGTGCGTCTATTGCGCCAGCTGCAAGGAACGCATTCTCAACAAACGCATTGCGTCAGAACTTAACAGGGTAGGGGCATGGGATGAACAACCAAGAAATCAAAGATTCAGGTAGGCCAATCGTTTGCTCTGTTAGCGGGGGCAAGGACTCGATTGCCATGGCTCTGTGGTTAAAGGAAAACGGGTTCGAGGAAAGCAACGACGTTCACTATGTCTGGGCGGATACAGGGTGGGAGCACCCCGTGCTTTATCAGTACATAGAGGACACTGTTAAGCCGTTGCTTGGCGAGCGCTTTCACAGAGTCGTCAGCAAAAAATATCCTGGAGGGATGCCTGACCTTGTGGTTTCTAAGGGCGCAATGCCCTCGCGCATGTCGAGGTTCTGCACTGAGCAATTAAAAAAGCTCCCTATCCGGGACTATATCCGGGAGCTTGGCAACGACCCTTTGCCGATTAACGCGGTCGGGATTCGGGCAGCCGAGAGTAAGGCCCGCAGCAAAATGGACCGATGGGAGCCTGGTTCTATCTTGGGAAAAAATCTTTGTGACACTTGGCGGCCTCTAATTACGTGGGTAGTTCAGGACGTAATCGACATTCACAAGCGTAACAACTTACGCCCTTGTCCGTTGTACCTCAAAGACAAATATCCATCTGAGAGGGTGGGTTGCTGGCCTTGTATTATGTCAAAGAAAAGCGAGATTCTCGCAGTCGCAAAAACGGACCCCGATAGAATTGTTCAAATCAGGACACTAGAGGAAAAGGTTGCAGAGAAAGCGGCGCAGCGGTTAGCGGAAAACGGCGAGACATTCGAGAGCCGTGGCATTGGCAAGCCAGCTTTCTTTCAAGCTAAGACCGGCGGGACGGGCGAGTGTTGGCCAATAGACAAAGTTGTCAAGTGGGCACAAACAGAGCGGGGCGGTTATCAATACGGTCTTGAGCTTTTTCTTCCTGCCGATGAAAGTGAGCGCGGGTGCCAGCTTTGGGGGCTCTGCGATATGCCTGGTCCTGACGGAGAATATACTCCGTGAAAATCGGAAGTTTATTTTCCGGGATTGGCGGCCTTGAGCTTGGACTTGAAGCTGCCGGCCTGGGTGAAACAGTTTGGCAGGTTGAGAAAAACGAGTACGCCCGCCGCGTGCTGGCTAAACATTGGCCAAAAGCAAGGAGGTTTGAAGATGCCCGAACAGTTGGAGCTGCTAATCTCGAAAGAGTTTCTATCATCGCGGGAGGATTCCCCTGCACCGACACAAGCGTCAGCGGGCAAGTCGTCAGAAAACAAGCTGGTGTGGCTGGCCCCCATTCCTCCCTTTGGTGGCACATGCTGCGAATTTGTAGCGAGCTATTGCCCCAGTACGTCGTCGTGGAAAACCCGGCAGGGCTTATTACTAACGCCAACGGAATCGGAAACGTTCTTGGGGGACTGGCCAGCATCGGGTACAATGCAAGATTTGACACTTTATCGAGTTCGGCGGTCGGTGCCCCACACGTTAGGTTTAGAGTTTTTATCATCGCATACCGAAACGTTCCCGACTCCGACCGCTCGCGACTACCGAAGCGGGAAGGGATGGAAGGACACTGGGCACACGCCGCAGTTGCCGGAGGTGCTAGGTGGGACCGTGAACCCGGAGTTTGTCGAGTGGCTTCAGGGATTCCCCATCGGGTGGACCGAGTTAGATGCTTAGGTAATGCCGTGACGCCGGCAGTCGGATATCGGGTTGGACTTGCCCTTAAAGAAATGATAGAAACAAGGGCCCCACCCGCAAAGGTGTGATTTGTTATTGAATCCCTCAAACAGATTTGATTTTAAAACACAGGGTGGGGATTTATCTCGGCCAGTTGTATTTGAACCACCGCGCCGCTTTTGCTCGCTCTGGTGAAGAGCCACGAGTATCGAAGTGGATAAAATTCTCGTAAAGCCCTAATCCGAACCCAGTGCCTAATCTACGAGCCGCATTCTCAAGTTCAATGTACAAACGAAGCATATAAGCGCCATGGCGCTTAGTTGCATCTACATAAGTAACATCGGCGGCGTAGCATATCCCATCTCTCGGCAAATGCCAGCTCTTCGAGGCACCGCCAACTGCCTTGTTGTGCTGCTCACACCGATACGACGAGTTGATTCTTAGTGGGCCAAGCTGTTTGCGCACGCTATCCAAGACAGTAACAAGAGACTGCGCGGGATTAGTTTTTCCGCAGCAATTGCACGCAAACTCTGATGCCGAAAAATATTGGCCCACTTTACCCATAGTAGCTCATTTTCTTAGGCTTCTTCTTTGGCTTTTTCTTTTTCGGCATCACCTTTTTCATTTTCGGCTTCATTGGTTTTTTCTTCATCTGGCTTCCCCTCATAGAACCACGCATCTGTGTGGCAGTAGTTTAGTCCTGTGTTGCTAAAGTAAATCTCTTCGCACGCTTCAAAGTCCGGCGGCCCAACAACTTTAGTGAGACTCGGCTCGGTCCAAAGTATGCGATTGTTCGGCATTGAGCAGAACTGACCGTTCTCAAGCGCTAGGATGTTTTGCGACTTGTGCTCTTTTGGTATAGATGCACACGTCGGCATCAATGCGCCATCAGCGTCGACTTGGTCGACCGTGCAAACGTATGTCCCGCCTACCAACTCCTTGCCTACCCGAACCTTTGCGTCGAGGTGACGCAAGGCATCTTTAACGATTGTCGTAATGTGCCACGCATCCATGTCCCAAAGCGCCAGCTCACCTTGGTCAAAACGAAAATCACCTTCTTTGTCGTGAACAAATGCCTCGATGGGCAGCTTGTCGTAGAGAGCGCCGTTCTCAAGCAACGTCTCAAAAAGCAACGCGCGGTGTTTCTGTGCTTTGACGCTGACCCAATATCCCTTGGTGAACTCGCCGTGGCCTTTTTTGAAATTGTATAAGAACTCATTGCGTACAAACACCGGTTCAAGCGGTAGGTTTGCAACTAAAAAACTCATCGTTTCTTCCCTTTGTGCAGCCCGTGCCTTGCGTGCTGCTTTCCTGCTTTTGTTGCTGCTCGCTTTTTCTTATTAGCGGCAGCTAACTTTTTACGACCTGCCGCTGTGCTTTTCAACTTTCTAATCGTTGCGGCTGGCGCGTAAACCTCGCCCGTTTCGCTCGACTTCTTGCCAGAGGCGGTGCGCCATTTTTGTTTAGTCCATTTTTTAAGACTTTTCTGCGTTTTCTTAAGGGCCATCAGCTTTTGTACCCCCCGCCTGCGGCCTTGTACTGTTTAGCCAGCATTTGCGCTTTACGTGCCGACCACTGACCAGGCTTTCCACCTTTGCTGCCCGCCTTGATTTTGTTAAACAGGCGCTTGCGCATTGTCGGCTTCGTATAGTTGCCTGCTTCGTTTACTCGGCTTTTTGCTTTTTTTCTGACTGCCATTTTTTTCACCAGTTTTTACACGACCAATATCGAGCTGTAAGTTTTGATGGAGGATTTGAATCGCATTTATGCCGTGCCCTAAACGATTTCTTGCGAGCTGGCACGTTCTTCTTAATTTTCATGTTGGGGTCACCAAAGCGAATCGTCTTGGTTTTGTCGCCAACCTTAGCAACCACAACAAACTTCTTAGGCCCGTTTGGCGTGCGCTTCGGCTTGTTGTATCGCGTAACTCCGGCGCGAACTAATTTTGGGTCTCGTTTCTTCGGCATATTACCACCTCATTTTCAGGCCCGCAGTTGCTGCCCAGTCATTCTTACTTGCAAACTCTCCAGTTGCAAATGCTGTTACGTTTTGTGCAATCCTGACATCAAGATTAGCAATACCCCTGGCGCCATCAGAGTCAACAACAGCGCCAAGCAGCAAGTCGACCGTATCTTCCGGTAAATTTTCTGCCCGAGCCAATCCCGCCTGAACAGCACTGGCTAGTTCTTCGACTTTCCCACAGCTTCAGTTGCCTCCGCTGTAATACGCGCAGCATCAACCTTTGCGCTACCAAGAGCAAGTGCAGCTTTAACTGTCTTGCGAGAGTCAGCATACGATTTGCCGCAGACTGCCGAAAGGATAGCACCAGCTACTTGCGCCCATTGCGCTTCAGCAAATACAGCACAAACAATCCCGCCAACCATCCCAACAAGAGAAATCCAAAACTCTGTGGACTTAATACCTTTTGTAACACCTTGAATCATTTTGCAGCCATTTCCCGTCGCATCTCTTCGCGCGTCTCTTGTCTAGTCAGAAAGATTCTGAACTCTTCGCGAAACTCACACAAGTCACGATGCGTTTTTACCAGTTTCTCATTAGCCGTCGTTAACTCCTCCTGGAGTTCCCCGACTTTGTTTTCCAAAATTGTTATTCGGGAATAAGTGCTTCCCCCGTTATTTTTTTCTTTATGTGTTTTTATGGCTGCCGCAATCCCCCATAGCGCAGCGATTAGACCAGCTGTACCCCCGCTTTGGATCAGTGCGTCTTCCACTTTAGCTCTCTGGTTCTTCGGCGATTGATATCTCGAACGCTCCATCATGACCAAGCGCAGCGGGCAAGGCAGCTTCCGCTTCTGCGATAATTGCATCCGTGTCAACGAGGTTTGAGTGAGTTTCAACAACTGACTCATAACCCGGAATATCGGTTGCAACGTCAACCTTAATGTCCGTTGTCACGGGTTGACCTTTTCGAGAAAAATTTTTTTGAATCTGAATAGTAATTGATCGAACTGTTTTTTTCATTTTTAGTTTCCTTGCGCCTCTTCAAGCGCGTTTACCTTCTCTGAAAGATCCTGAATTGCCTTACAGAGAACAGCTGTTAGGTGACCATAACTCAAGCTTTTGCTTCCGTTTTCTCCGAAAACAATCTCTGGGATAATCTGCTCAATCTCTTGAGCAATAAACCCAACATCAGCCTGGCCAGTTTTTTTCAAATCATAACTCTTTGGCCGCATCTGCAAAACTGTCTCAAGACCGTAGGGGATAGGCTGAATGTCTTCTTTGATTGCAATATCTGAGGCGTCAGTAAAAACACCGGCAGCCGTGAGCTTTGCCCCTGAATCGTCTCGGATTGAATCACCGCTCCCAGCGTTTTGAATCTCAAGGCCAAAAGGGTTGTTAGTGGTATCATCTTGATCAATCAAGATCCCAGCCGTGTTTTTCCCGTCAACAACCTCGACCTCAAGCATAGCGGCGGCTGACGTTGAGCCTATGCTGATTTTACCATCAGAGGCAATTCTCATGCGCTCTTGAATGCTTCGGTTATCATCACCGTCATTTGTCAGGAATTGCAAATAACCCTTCTGGTCGGCTGCGCTTCCTTCATGCTTGCACCGAATAGCCCCCTGATAATGATACTCATCACTAGACAAATCAACGCGCCCAAAAAATCCGATCCCTGTTTCGCGACCGTCAGCCGTGTTTTCGGCGGTATTGTTTTGAAGATAAATTGAATCACCAGTACGGTGATCAAATAGCGCAGCCGCTGACCCGTCGGGTAAATTTGTGTAGGTGGTTCCAATCGCGCTTGTGCCTGAATTTGAAGAAAGCAGCAACGGAACTGATTTAGTTCCTACATTGGCTAGTTGGTAATTCGGCGCCCCGTCATTAATTCCGACGTTACCGTTTTGCCGAATATAAATTCTTTCACTTGCGGTTTCTGTCCCCGATCCAGTGGTAGAAAAAACCAGCTCGGTCGGCATAGACCCATCTCCGGGTGTGCCATTTACTCGCGCAAAAATTTCTGCACCTGTCGCATAACTGTTACCATCTGAGCCAGTAAACTTAATTTTACCAAGGGTGTCATTGTCGTTTACGATTACGTGACTACCGGCCCCACCTGCACGCGACTTCCTGAACTCGTGAGTGAGAAAAGACGTGTCGTTTACAAATTTTGTTTGTATGGCGTCGTGGTAATTTGTAAAGGATCCCGCAGATGTAACCTCCGACCTTAAAGAGCCGCCTTGATTTCTAAACTGAATACCACCGTTGGCATCAATCGAAAAAATAGCTTGGCCTCTATAACCCATCGTGGTCGTTGTGCCGCCGCTTAACTTGAACGCCAGTTCTGCTTCGTCAGAGTCTCCGTTTAGCTGAAGCAAGGTATTATCCACATCATCTGCAGCGCCGCCAATACCGACATAGACAACGTCTAAGCTGTTGTCTTTGGTGATACGAATCCCTTCAACACCACCAGATATCAATGAAAGAGCGTCTTCAGCTGCTCGCCCGATACCGGTATCGGGGTCACCCGAGTAAGGGATAAGGATTGGATTTGTTGCCGTTGCATCTTCAGCAAGCAAAGACCAGCTGTTTGACTTTGTGGACATTACTGCGCCAGCATCTAAAACCTGGATGCCGTGACTGCCTGCCTTTAGGGTCAGCTTTTCTGAAGTGTCCGTCGTATCAATTGTGATGTAGTCTTTTGCATCCGTCGATTCGATATCAAGCGCTGCGCTGGTGTTGTCTGGGACAACTGTAGTGCCTGCCCCAATAGGCTGGCCGTAGTTTATAATTTTTGCATCTGCCATGACTTGCTCCTACTTTGCTGTCGTTGCGTCGATACGGATAGCGCCGCCCGAAGGGGTCCCTGTGCCGTCGTCATCTGTGACGATTTTAAGGTGCCCAAGTTTCATGTTGAAGTTTAGGATTGTTAAAACATTCTGGGTAAGACCTACGGTTTGAATGTCGGCTTCGGTCTCGGTCCCGTCCTCGTCCGTAAACACGTAACGAACAATCATGTTAACTTTGGTTGATGCCGTGAGCGCGGTAATCGTAACTTTCTGATGCTCTTGAACCTTTAGCTCTAAAGGGTCTGCAACATCAGTCTCCCCAAACGTCGCATTTGGTACAGTTCCACGGTACTTAATAATTCTCATATCATTCTCCTCAAGGCCATATTTTCAGCCTCAGTGGTTATGTAAGTGCCCTGTCTGTAACAGACACGGACCTATTCGCTATATCTCTCAACGCCGCTGCGTTTTGCCTTTGCCGAGGAGCGCCTGCTGCGGCTTCAGTATTCTTATAGATAGACTGAAGGGCTGCAATTTTACGAGCCTCAACTTGCGGCTGTTTATTAATCCTAGCCCAAGTTTCACGTGCATCGGAAGTAATTTCTTCACCTTTTTCAACAGATTGACGCAGACCCTCATTGTATCTTTCTTTGTAGCGCTCGTATAAAATTGGGTTTGCCGCTTGGGTAAAATTAATAGTTTCATATGTCGGCGGACCAGACATAACTTCTGTGTGAAGCTGCGCCAAGGCTGGCCCCATGATTGCGTTTTGCGCCCTTGCATAATTTGCAGCATCTGAATCTGAAACAACTACTCTTTGTTCACCCGTAATAGGGTCAATCGCAATGGTGCTATACTTTTGAGCTGCGCTTGCAAGTAAATCTTTTCGCCTTATCTGGTCAGCAATAATTTGTTGTTTAAGCATCGGCGCGTCGTCTAAAGACTCAAGATTTTTTTCGAGACGAGCCGCTAAAACACTGGGGTCTGAGATAGTCGATAGGGCTTCAATTTCTTGAGTTGCATCTTCTTGAGGGTCACCAGTAAGTTTTGCCCCAATCAATCCTAGAAGTGACGCACGCTTTGAGACCTGGAGGTCTTTGAATGGGGCGGTGATATTGCCCATGACCCGATTTGTTGCATTGATTGCCCACTCGTCAATTTGCTTGTTGATTTCGGATTTCATCCGATGCGCGGTTATTCTCCGCCTAACCGCATCACCCGGGGCAGCTATGTTGCGAATGTATCTGGCCGCAAGAGCACCGGGGAGACCGCCAAAAGCATAACCGCCAATAGTCGCAAACGTTTCCGAAACAAGTCCAGGTTGTTTTGACAGACTATCAAGTTCTTTTTTTGCCTCTTGAAGGTACTTAAAGTTAGACCATTTTTCTTTAAGCTTGCTGGAGCCTGCTACAAGATTAGGTGCGACATCGTCTATCTTTAATCCGACACTTTTTGCGGCATCTAAAAACGCGCTAAACGAATTGACGTATTCGTTAAACATTTGAGACTTGGTATAAAAACGAGTTTCGTCTGCATGGAGCCCATTTATAAAAGAGTCTATTTTATTGCTGTCAGCCATAAACTCAGGCGCACCTTTTGCAGCCGCTTTGTCTCTTTTCATGAATGCGGTGGTAAAATTTTTCTGATGCCCAATTAACTTAGTCCATGCAGCGTTAAGCATGGTTTGACTGTTTGCAGCGTCTTCTCCGAAAAAAGTTTTATTTTGCAAAAACATTTTTAAATCGTCAAAACCAGCCAAACCTCGGTCATATCGCGCCTGCTGTATTTTCAACTGGTCAATAATTTTAAAAATGTCTTTCGCTGTTCCATCAAGAAGTTCGCTAATGTTTTTATCGGCAACAGCTCGAGTTTCGTAGACAGGGCGGCCGGGTTTTTTCTTAATTGGCCCCATGCCTTTATAGGCAAAACCTTCGTCAGTTTTCCCAACAAGCTCGTCAATTTCAATATTACCTTCATCGGAAATTCGAAGCTTGTACTTGCCGGGCCTTTGGGACTGCACTCTGCTATTAACAGCGTTATAAATATCTTCTCGAGCTTTTTCTGCTGCGTTTATCAGCTCCTTGGCGACGGTTTTTTTAGTTTCATCGCCAAGCTTTGGAATAACCGCCTCAACAGAACTTATGTATTTATTTAAAGAATCAAAAGCGCCGTTTATAGTGTCGCCTTCGCTTGGCGGGTTAATTTTTGGTAAAATTACTCTGTACTTTTCGTCTGTCACTGCCTTGGTTGTGCCGTAAACAGTGTCAAACATTTCTCCAACGTGGTCGCGAGAGGCGATAGAAAGGTCTTTTCTTGTTTGTTTAAAGCCTAGGTAATCATCTAAAAAATTAGGGTCGCGAGTCTTTGACAACAGCTCGGTATCTAAACCTGTCATCGCTGCCGTGTACTTATCCTTGAAGTCGGCTACTTTCTTTGCCAAGCCTGTAGGGTATTTTGTTTTTGCTTGAGACTGAAACGCTTTGGCAACTACGGCAGCGGGAGCAGAAAATGCGGCTGTCAGCCCGCCAGCCAACAGTGCGGAGGTTGTAATGTCCCCCATTATTTGCTCGGCGGTTTTGTCGGTGCGGCCAAGAAGCTCTTCTGAAAAAGTCTCACCCGCACCGAACAAGGCACCTTCAACACCACCGGCAGCAACTAAACCAGGCGCTGACCGTAGCAATCGGGAGCCCCCCGCCGCACCCTCCACGCCAATTAACTTGGCGACGCCTTTCTCGGCAGCAGCCGCCGAGCGCGCAGCGTAACCCGCAGGAGTTTGAGCAATTACTTTTTTTGCGGCCCCTTTTATTCCAGCCCCAGCCGCAGCACTTGCTCCCCCGGTCAAAACAGCAGGGAGCAGCATCCCGCCGATTTCACCAACACCACTGAGCACCGAGTTATACTCTTCAATGTTTTGAAGTTCTTCGTCTGTATATGCGCCCATTTTTTCGAGAGCAACATCAGACAACCCAAACGTTAAGCCCCGACCAGCAGCAAGCAAAAGAGCCTCTACATTCTTGCCCTCATACTCTGCCTTCTCTGCTCTTTCTTGGCGCTCTGAGGGTAAGTCATAAACAGCCCCAGCTCTTACGGCCTCGCCAAATTCTTCGCCCAAAACACTGCCGTAACGACCATCAGGCAGAGCGACGTTGACACGCTCACCTTTTGCAAACACAAGGTCACCAGACGCATAAGCTTCTTGAACCTTGCTTTCTGGTACATCTACCCATTCCCCTTTGCTTATGCTGTACATCTTAGGCATCGTTTTGGCCCTCAAAATACTTTTCGATGTCTACAGCTTTTTGGTCGATATACAACTCAGCATGCAGATGGTAGCCGGTTCCTCTGCCTGTGTTGCCAACACCTGCAACTTTTTGACCAGACTTAACTTTATCACCGCGTTTGACTTTTAAACTTCCAGGTTCAAGGTGAAAATATTTGACCTCACGCCCTGCGTCGTCCTTAACCTTTACGACAAAGCCCGTATTTCCACCTTGATTTCCGGCATATGTCACCACCCCATCAATCATTGACCTGACCGGAGTGTTCCTTGGGGCAGCATAATCGGTGCCTCTATGCTTGTCTTTTTGACCGGTCACGGGGTGTATTCTTTCTCCGAAGGGTGAACTTACTCTAAATTTATCCTTTAAGGGGTGACTAAGGGCTAATTTGGGCTTTTTTTTTCAGCCGATTCTTCTCCGTAGAGTTTATTTCGTATCTTTATAAACTCGTCGGACTCCATGAATGACTCAATGTCCTCGTCAGTAATTTTTTTGCCGTCACGTCCAGTCAGGGACTGAGCAACCGCGTAATTTGCGTATTGATCATCTTCAAGCAACTGACCACCTTGGGCGCGAATTGCATCTTTAAGGTTTCCTTGTATCTGTTTAATTCTGGCCAGCCCTCTCTCTTTTCCATTCTTTCCAAAGAAAATTTTAAGGGTAGGCATCTGCATCAATACTGCGGCCAAATCTCTGTCTGAGCCACGCGCACCGCTAAAAGCTTTGTTGATAGACTGAGCGGCGTTAGATACTTGAGCATCGTAGAGCCCTTGAATGTTAGATTGAAATACGTCTCCCAGCCCTACAGCCTTGCCGAACTCGCCAACAGCAAGTCCAAAAGTGCCCATAAAACCTTCAACCTCGTCAGCAACTTCTAAGAAAATACCTTCAAGTTTT
>CEQA01014581.1_pt1 | contig 15635 bp, 10 predicted proteins | sample 530501 | NCBI WGS metagenome assembly CEQA01 (sample SAMEA2620227, study PRJEB7988) | marine metagenome | isolation source: saline water (ENVO:00002010), including
GGATGCTGACCATCCGCAAGCAGTTCAAGGCCTTCGGCCGCGGCAGCCTGAAGATGCTGGCGCCGAGCAACCGGCGCATCCTGGCCTATCTGCGCGAGTTCACGGGGCCGAATGGCGAAACCGAGATCATCTTCTGCGTCGCCAACGTCTCGCGTTCGGCCCAGGCGGCGGAACTGGAAATGTCGCAATACGCCGGCATGGTCCCGGTGGAAATGGTTGGCGGCAGTGCCTTCCCGCCCATCGGTCAGCTGCCGTACCTGCTGACCCTGCCGCCTTACGGCTTCTACTGGTTCCAGTTGGCGCCCACCAATCAGATGCCGAGCTGGCACCAGGAACCGGTGGACACCATGCCGGACTTCCGGACCCTGGTGCTCAAGCGCCTGGACACGCTCACCAGCGGCAACCGGCGCATTCTGGAGACCGAGTCGTTACCCGCCTACTTGCCCAAGCGTCGCTGGTTCGCTGCAAAGGACGTGGCGATCGAGGCGATTCGCATCAACTACTGCGTGCCGTTCGGCGATCCCAACCGGCCGGTGCTTTTGAGCGAACTCTGTGTCGAATCGGCCGGGCGCAGCGATCTCTATCAGTTGCCGCTGGGCTTCCTCGACGAGGCGGACTTCGGCACCGCACTGCCGCAACAGCTGGCACTGGCCCGCGTACGCCGTGGGCCGCAGGTCGGGCTCATGACCGATGCCTTCGCGCTGGAACAGTTCAGCGCAGCGGTCATCCAGGGGCTGCGCGACGAGCTGGTGTTGCCTTGCAACGATGGCGAGATCCGCTTCGTACCGATGCCGCAGCTGAACGAGCTGCAGTTGCCGGAGCACCCGGAGGTACGCTTCATCTCCGCCGAGCAGTCCAACAGTTCAGCGATCATCGACAACAAGGTGATGATCAAGCTGCTGCGTCGCGTCGCGGCGGGTATCCACCCCGAGCTGGAAATGGGCGGCTTCCTCACTGCCGGTGGCTTCGCCCACATTTCCGGCATGCTCGGCCAGGTCAGTCGGATCAACAAGCAGGGCGAGCCGGTGGCGCTGATGGTGATCCAGCATTTCCTCGACAGTCAGGGCGACGCCTGGGAATGGACGCTGAACAACCTCGACCGCGCGGTACGCGACGAGATCGCCGGTGGCGTGTCGCTGCACGAGAATCAGTTCAGCGCCCTCGATGAACTTGAGGCGTTCAACCGGCTGCTCGGCCAGCGCCTTGGCGAAATGCATGTCGCCCTCGCAGCGCAGACGGACGATCCGGCATTCGCCTACGAACGCACCGACAAGGCCAATGCCGAGCAGTGGGCGCAGAGCATCGTCGGCCAGCTCGAACAGGCGCTGGCACGCCTCGCCGAGCACCGTTCCAGCTTCGAGCGCAGGGATGCGGCCGCGGTCGGTCAGTTGCTCGAGCGGCGTGACGGTCTGCTCGCACAAGTGCAACCTCTTGCTGCTAGAACACTTGGAGGTCTGCGCACCCGGGTGCATGGCGACTTGCACCTCGGCCAGGTGCTGGTGGTCCAAGGCGATGCATACTTCATCGACTTCGAAGGCGAGCCCGCCCGCTCGCTGGAAGAGCGGCGTGGCAAGCACAGCCCCTTCAAGGACGTGTCAGGACTGCTGCGCTCGTTCGAATATGCAGCTGCCATGACCATTCGCGGTGCACAGATCAGCGACAGCACGCCGGAAGCGGACCAGGCCCGCCAGCGCATTGCCGCGAGTTACCAGAGCAGTGCCCAGCAGGCTTTCCTCGAAGCCTACCGGCAGGCCACGGCCGAACTGCCGCATGCCTGGAAGGACAAGGATGGCGCGAATGCTGCACTGCTGCTGTTCAGCCTGGAGAAATGCGCGTACGAGATCGTTTACGAAGCGGAGAACCGCCCGGCCTGGTTGCCCGTCCCGCTACAGGGACTGCTGGCCCTGGCACAACAGCTTTTCGATGGAGGTTCCAATGATTGATCGCCCGGTTCTGACCACGCCAGGGGAGACCCTGATGCCCAGCGATACCGATGTGGACGCCCTGGTACGAGCCGAACATGGCAATCCCTTCGCCGTGCTCGGACCGCACCCGGACGGCGATGGAATGGTGGTACGGGCCTACTTGCCCAACGCGCTCGGTGTGGAGCTGCTCGACCGGGACCAGCAGTTGCTGGCGGTGATGGAGCAAGGGCAGGCACCGGGTTTCTTCTTCACTCGACTGGCCCATCGGCAGCCCTACCTGCTGAAGATTCGCTGGGCGGGTGGAGAACAGATCACCGAAGATCCCTACAGTTTCGGCCCGCAGCTCGGTGAGCTGGACATGCACCTGTTCTCCGAAGGCAACCATCGGCAGATCGGCAGGGTGTTCGGCTCCCAGGTGATCGAGGTGGACGGCGTACAGGGCGTGCGTTTCGCCGTCTGGGCGCCCAACGCCCGGCGCGTCTCGGTGGTCGGCAGCTTCAACGGCTGGGACGGTCGCCGCCACCCCATGCGGCTGCGCTTTCCATCCGGCGTGTGGGAGCTGTTCATTCCGCGCTTGCAGCCTGGCGACACCTACAAGTACGAGATTCTCGGCCCCAACGGCATCGTGCCGCTGAAGGCCGACCCGGTTGCCCTGGCCACCGAGCTTCCGCCGGGCACCGCCTCGGTCATCGCGCGGCCGCTGGATTACCAGTGGAAGGACCAGGCCTGGATCCAGCAGCGCGCCTCGCGCCAGTCACTCAACGCGCCGATGAGCATCTATGAGCTGCATGCGGGTTCCTGGCGACGTGAGGGTGGCGATAACGGCCGGCTGTACAACTGGCATGAGCTGGCCGAGCGGCTGATCCCCTACGTGGTAGACATGGGCTTCACCCATATCGAGCTGATGCCGATCATGGAGCACCCGTTCGGCGGCTCCTGGGGTTACCAGTTGCTCTCGCAGTTCGCCCCCAGCGCCCGCTATGGCAATGCCCATGACTTCGCCGAGTTCGTCGATGCCTGCCACAACGCCGGCATCGGCGTGATTCTCGACTGGGTACCGGCGCATTTCCCGACCGATGCCCATGGCCTCGGCGAGTTCGACGGCACCGCGCTGTACGAATACGCGCACCCGTTCGAGGGCTTCCATCAGGACTGGGACACCTACATCTACAACCTCGGCCGTACTGAGGTGCACGGCTTCATGCTGGCCTCGGCGCTGCATTGGCTGCGTGAGTTCCACGTCGATGCGCTACGCGTCGACGCAGTGGCCTCGATGCTCTACCGCGACTACTCGCGCAACGAGGGCGAGTGGATTCCCAACCGTCACGGCGGGCGCGAGAACCTCGAGGCGATAGACTTCGTCCGTCACCTGAACGACGTGGTGGCCACGGAAACGCCGGGCGCGCTGGTGATCGCCGAGGAGTCCACCGCGTTCCCCGGGGTCAGCAAGCCGACCAGCGAAGGCGGGCTAGGCTTTTCCTACAAATGGAACATGGGCTGGATGCACGACACGCTCAAGTACATCCAGGAAGACCCGATCCACCGCCAGTATCACCACGACAAGCTGACCTTCGGCATGGTCTACGCCTATTCCGAGCATTTCGTGCTGCCGATCTCCCACGACGAGGTGGTCCACGGCAAGGGCTCGCTGATCGACAAGATGCCGGGCGATCGCTGGCAGAAGTTCGCCAACCTGCGCGCCTACCTGTCGTTCATGTGGACGCATCCCGGCAAGAAACTGCTGTTCATGGGCAGCGAGTTCGGCCAGTGGCGTGAATGGAATCATGACCGCGAGCTGGATTGGCACCTGCTCGAAGAAGCCGATCACCGCGGCGTGCAGAACCTGGTGCGCGATCTGAATCGGTTGTACAGCCAGGAGCCGGCGCTGCATGAACTGGACAGCGACCCCCGCGGTTTCCAGTGGCTGATCGGCGACGACAGGGCGAACAGTGTGTTCGCCTGGCTGCGCAAGAGTTCGACCGGCCATCCACTGCTGGTGATCGGCAATTTCACCCCGGTGGTGCGCGAGGGCTATCGCATCGGTGTGCCGGTGGATGCCAGGTGGCTGGAAGTGTTCAACAGCGACGCCGAATGCTACGGCGGTTCCAACACCGGCAACGGCGGCGGCATGCTGGCCGAGCCGGTGGAGAGTCACGGCGAGAAGGTTTCGCTGTCGCTGACCCTGCCGCCACTGGGCGTGCTGGTAATGCGACCGCAGGTCTGAAGGCTACAGCGATGACAAGCGCCGTTCGGGGCAACCTGAGCGGCGTTTTTTTTACTGGAGGGCGGCAGGGAAGCGGGGCATCTGGTCTCTGGTCACTGTCCTTTGTGGGTTTGCTTGAGTCGCTGAATGTCGCGGTCAAGACCACTCCAGCGAGTGCCGCGATCAACCCTGTCGTGGAGCGGGCTGCCGACTGGTCTGATGGCGAGGCTGCAGCGTCGCCCCTTGTGGGGGCGGGAGCTGCAGCCGACCCAGGCCTCAGCTCGTCTCCTGGGTAGCCGCCGGCTGCTCTGCGCCCTGGTTACCTTTGCGCAGCTTCTTCGCCCGCGCCTCGAGTACCACGTAGACAAGGGTGGCGAACAGCAGGGGGATCAGGAAGTAGATCACCCGGTAGCCGATCAGCCCGGCGACGATGGCTCCCTTGCTCATCTCATCGGCGAGCATGGCCACGAACACGGCCTCGATCACGCCGAGCCCCGCGGGAATGTGGGTTACCACGCCGGCGATGCTGCTGATCATCAGAATGCCCAGCACCTCGGGATAGGCCGCCTGCCGGGACAGCATGAAGTACACCACCAACGCCATCAGTGACCAGTTCGCCGCGCCGAGGACCAGCTGAATCAGTGCCAGGCGCAGTGACGGCAGGTGAATCTCGTGACCGCGAATGGTCCACGAACGCCGTTTGGAAAAGCCACAGAGCCCAAGGTAGACGACGCACGCCAGCAACAATCCGGCGCCTAGCACGCGCAGCGCGGTGAAGCCGATTTCCCAGCTGGCTGGCGGCGTGATCCAGCCCATGACGAAGATCAACCCGGCCAGCCACATGTAGCCCAGCCAGTTGGTGAGCAGGCTCAGGGTGAACACCCTGGTGATCTGCGATGGGCGCAGGCCGAGGCGTGAGTACAGGCGAAAGCGCAGGGCGATGCCGCCGACCCAGGCGCTGAGGTTGAGGTTGAAGGCATAACAGACAAAGGTGACCGGCAGGATCTGCCGCAACGGCAGGTCATGGCGCGCGTAACGCTTGCCGAGCACGTCGAAGAAGCAATAGACGACGTAGCTGCCTAGCGCAGCCGCGCCTGCCATCCACAGCGTCTCGGCGCGGTAGTTGCGCAGGGTGCTGTAGACCTCCTGCCAGTCGAGGTTGCGGGCCAGCCCGATCAACAGCCCTGCGACCAGGATGAAGAAGACGTACGTGAGAATCCTCTTGATCAATGGCCAGCGCCGACGCCAGCCGCCTTTCGCCTCGCCGTGGGTCGTGTGGCTCATCGTTGTTCTCGCTGTATGGGGGCGGGCACGCTATCGAGTGGAGGCGCATCTGCATCGAGCAGCTCCAGACGTGGCTTGTGTTTGGGGAACAGGTCCACCAGACCGGGGAAATGCCGCAGGAAATGGAAGATCAGAAATGCCAGCGGCGCGCGCCACCAGAAGCCCCGGATGATCCGTTCCAGCGGGATGCGTCGGCAGTCGGTCTGCAGCAGGTGATCGAGCCGCTCGTGCAGGTGCCGGTTGAACACATGGTCGCGGATGATCAGGTTGGCTTCCAGATTCAGCGACAGGCTCAGCGGATCGAGATTGCTCGAACCCACCGTCGACCATTCATAGTCGGCCAGCGCCACCTTGCCATGCAGCGGGCGCCGGCAGTATTCGTGAATCTCCACGCCGTCACGCATCAGATAGTTGTAGAGCATGCGCGCGCCGAACTTGGCGATCGGCATGTCCGGTTCGCCCTGGAGGATCAGCCGCACCCGCACGCCACGCCGCGCGGCATTGCGGATCTCCCGTAATACGCGATAACCGGGGAAGAAATAGGCGTTTGCAATCAACAACCTGGAGCGAGCATCTCGAATCGCCTGCAGGTAATGCTGTTCGATGTCGTTGCGATGCTGGTCATTGTCGCGGGTGACGAACAATGCTCGCGCTTCGCCACGACTGACGCCGCCATAGCCGGGCGTCTGCTGCCGCACGCGGCGTCGCCACCAGCGATGCTGCGGCGGTTTGTTCGGCGCGATCTGGCTGAGGGCGAAATGATGGATATCCCGCACCACCGGGCCTTCGACCTGCAGCGCGTAGTCCTGCTTGGCGGCCGGGCCGAAGTCAGCCAGGTGATCGGCCGAGAAGTTGATCCCGCCGATGAAGGCGACTTCGCCATCGACCACCACGATCTTGCGGTGCATGCGGCGGAACACGTTCAGTCGGCGGCCAAGCAGACGCTTGCCCGGATCGAACATGTGAATGCGCACGCCAACCCGCGTCATCGCGCTGACGAACTCGCCGTGCAGATCGGCCGAGCCGTAACCGTCGACTGTCACGTCGACGCTGGCGCCGTTGTTCGCCGCGGCGATCAGCGCCTGCTGCAACTCGGCACCGACCTTGTCCTGAAACAGGATGAAGGTTTCCAGCAGGACCTCTTTCTTGGCCTGTGCGATGACATCGAACACGCGGGGAAAGAACTCTTCGCCATTTTCCAGCAACTGAAGGCGATTACCGTCTCTCCAGTGGTAACTCATAGGTGTATCTCCACCGCCAGGGGCAGATGATCGGACAAGTGCGTCCAGGGTTTGTTACCGAGTATTCGCGGTTTGTGACTGCTGGCATTGCGCACATAGATGCGATCCAGGCGCAGCATCGGCCAGCGCGCCGGGAATGTCTTGGCGACCTTGCCCTGGGAAACAGCGAAGACCTCGTGCAACCCGGCGCAGCGATCGAGCGTGCGCGTGGCCTTCAATCGCCAGTCATTGAAGTCACCAGCGACCACCACTGGCGCACCCTCGGGCAGCGAGTCGAGCAGGTTGCAGAGCAATTCCAGCTGCTGCTGGCGATGCGATTCGCGCAGGCCCAGATGCACGCAGATCGCATGGAACTCCTCGTGCCCCGGCACCTGCAGCACGCTGTGCAGCAGGCCACGCCGCTCGGGGCCGGCTATGGAGATATCGAGGTTCTCGTAACGGATAATCGGAAACTTCGACAGCAGGGCATTGCCGTGGTCGCCGTCCGGATAGACCGCGTTGCGCCCGTAGGCAAAATCGGTCCAGATGCTGTCGGCAAGAAATTCGTACTGCGGGGTCTGCGGCCAGTTATGAAAGCGCAAGGCGTGCTTTTCGTGCGTACCCAGCACTTCCTGCAAGAACACGACGTCGGCCGAGACGCTGCGGACCGCTTCGCGCAGCTCCGGCAAGATGAATCGCCGATTGAAGGCGGTGAAGCCCTTGTGGGTGTTCACCGTGAGAATGCGGACGGCATTGACCGCCGTAGCCATGTGCGCGTCGAGGTCGGCGCTTGCGATCGGGTGGTCTTTATCCAAAGTCAATCGATAGCTCCTTCCAGTTTTCCGGGGCTGACCTGCAGATGCTCATCCAGGCCGAGCCGATGCAGCAGTTGGCGTGCGTCGTACGGCGCACGGACCTTCACGTCGTTGTCGAAGTAGCAGTACACCTGGCGCGAGGCTCGCCGTCGCGGCTTCTTCGAGCTGATCAGCCGTGCGTCGTCGGGCTGGCTGCCGGCGTTCCAGGATTCGATCCGGCGGCGCCATTCATCCAGCGCGGCGTCGGTGTAGCCACTGGTGTAGAGCTCTTCGGCACCATGCAGGCGGATGTAGACGAAGTCGCTGGTGAGGTCTTCGTGATGCGGCCACTTGCCGGCGGTATCAGCCACTACCAGCGCTACCTGGTACTTGCGCAGAAGCTCGACGAACACCGGATCGACGAAGCTGGCGTTGCGGATCTCCACGGCGTGGCGCATGCGCCGCTTGCGGTCTACGGACAGGTAGCTGCGGCCCTCCATGCGTGGCTCGCAGTCTCTGGCAATTGCCAGCGCCGCTTCGGTGTCGTGGGGCAGCTGGCGCAGAAAGGCTTCGAACAACGCGGGGTCGAACTTGAACGACGGTGGGAACTGCCAGAGGATCGGCCCCAACTTTTCCTTGAGCTGAAAGATGCCCGAGGCGAAGAAGTTGGCCAGCGCCCCGTCGACCTCGCGCAGCCTGCGCACATGGGTGATGTAGCGCGGTCCCTTGACGCTGAAGACGAAGCCCTTGGGCGTATCGGCGTACCAGTCGGCATAGCGTTCGGGCGTCTGCAGCGAATAGAACGAGCCGTTGATCTCGATGCTGCTGACCGCCCGGGAGGCGAAACGCAGCTCCTTTTTCTGCGTCAGCCCCTTGGGATAGAAATCGCCTCGCCACGGCGCATAACGCCAGCCCGAGATGCCGATATGGATGCCAGCCATGGGCGAGCTACCTGGGATTCTGCACGGTAGTCGGGTCGCTGGCCGGGAAGGTATCGGCCACTGCCTCATCGAGAACCTGCTCCTCGCTGCCCTGTGCATCGCCGCGCTGAGGCTGCAGTTCGACCTTGATCCAGCCATTCTCGCGACGGTCGAAGGCTTCGAAGGCAGCGATCACGTCGGTCATCGGCTTGACCTGGGTAAGGATCTTCGCCGGGTCGATACACCGCGCCTGAACCATTTCGATCAGCCGCGGGATGTACTTGCGGTGGTGGCAGTTGCCCATGTTGATGGTGATGTTCTTGTTCATCGCCATGCCGATGGGGAAGGTCATTGCATCCGGCGGATAGACCCCGATGATCGACAAGGTGCCGGCCTTGGCCAGGCTCTGCACTGCCCACTCCAGCGCCTGGGCGGGTGCGTCGCCGGGCTGCCAGAGCGCGCCGGATGTGGCGCCCTCGGCCGGCTTGCTGCCGCAACAGCCATGCTCGGCATCGACCCCCACGGCATCGATGACCCGGTCGACGCCAATGCCGCCGGTGAGGCGCTTGATGGCTTCGACCGGATCTTCACGATTGAAATTGATGGTTTCTGCGCCCTGGCGCTGGGCCATGCGCAGGCGATCGTCGTACTGGTCGATGGCGAACACCCGACCGGCGCCGAGCAGCTTTGCGCTGGCGATGGCGAACTGGCCCACCGGCCCGCAGCCGAACACCGCCACGGTGTCGCCACTACCGACCTCGGCCATCTCGGCGCCGAAGTAGCCGGTGGGAAAAATGTCGGACAACAGGATCGCCTGGTCATCGCTGATCTCCGGCGGCAGCTTCACCAGGCCGATGTTGGCGAAGGGGATCCGCGCCTTTTCGGCCTGCAACCCATGAAAGGGGCCGGTGGTCTGCGGGCCGCCGTAGAAGGAGGTGCCGGCTTCCTTGCCGTTGGGATTGGCACCGTCGCACTGGGCGAAGTAGCCCGCCCGGCAGTAGGAACAGTTGCCGCAGGCAATGGTGGATGGGATGACCACCCGATCACCGACCTGCAGGTTACGAACATCGGCACCCAGCTCCTCGACGATGCCGACACCCTCGTGGCCGAGAATGGTGCCGGGCTGCATGCCGCTCACGGTGCCGCGCACGAAATGCAGATCGGTGCCGCAGATGGCCGATGCGGTGATGCGCACGATGGCATCGGTAGGCGCAAGGATGCGCGGTTCGGGTACGTCTTCCAGGCGGATGTCGCCGACGTCGTGATAAACCACAGCTTTCATAGCTACTCCGTATCGCCGGCGCGGTGCGGGGCACGCAGCCGACGGTTGTCGGGCGGAACGGATGAGCGGGCAGCACGGCAGAAGAAGCGAACCGGCGCGATGCTCGAATCTCAGGCTCCGCGGGGTATCAGAAAAATTCGTATGCGCACGGCGCAATGACGCCGGGGCACATCTGTTCCGACTTTCCCCGGCGTTGGCGGTTCATCTTTTCTATATCTGGCGCCGTTCGGCCGCGGCGCAGGGAGCGGCTATTCGCGTGTCCAGGGCTGGCGTTCGCCGATCGCCTCGACCAGATAGTCGATCATGACCCTTACTTTTGCCGGTGGTCGGCGGTCCGGTGGATAGACCACATGGATGCCACCCAGCCCGACACAGGGGTGATCCAGCTCCAGCGCGACCAGCTCGCCGCTACGCAGCGCCGGGGCGACGATGAACTGCGGTTGGTAGATGATGCCCTGGCCACCGATCGCCGCCGCCAGCAGTGCTTCGCCGTTGTTGGCGATCAGGTCGCTCGAGACCGCCACGCGCACATCGCCGTTGCGGCCGAACGCCCACAGCGTGCCGCTTGCCAGGCTCGACAGGCTGTAACCGAGGCAATTGTGCTGGGCGAGGTCGGCGACGCTGCGCGGCACGCCCCGTTCGTCGAGGTATCGCGGTGCGGCGCAGATCAACAGCGGACAATCGGCCAGACGCCGAGCCTGTAGCGGGCTGTCCTCCAGCCAACCGATACGGACCGCCAGATCCCAACCCCCGTCGAGCAGATCGATGCGGATGTCGGTCAGACCCAGCTCGACTTTCACCGCGGGATGGCGGCGGCTGAAGTCCGGAATCAGAGGGGCGATGTAGCGAGTGCCGAATGACAGCGGCACGTTCATCCGCAGCAGCCCGGACGCCTCGACACGCTGCGACGCGACACTGGCTTCGATCTCGTCGATTTCCGGGAGGATGCGTTGGCAGGCCTCCAGATACTGGCCACCTGCTTCGGTGAGGGTCAGACGGCGCGTGCTGCGATGGAACAGCTTTACCCCCAGGCGGCTCTCCAGCGCATCTACATGCTTGGTGGCCATGGCCGGCGACATGCCCAGATGCCGCGCCGCTGCCGAGAGGCTTCCGGCGCTGGCGGCGCGGGCGAACACGCGCATCCCGGTAATGCGATCGAGCATGCAATTCCTCACTATCAGTAAAAGGTGTTGGCCGTATTTGCCCTGTTCTCACACCTCTGAGTGTAAGCCATGATACCCGCATATTCGTTCCGGGAGGGCTTGCAATGCTCACGTCCGCTACATCAACTGCCGGTCAGACCATGCCGACCCTGTTCGTCCCGCACGGTGCCGGGCCTTGCTTCTTCATGGACTGGAACCCGCCGACCGCGTGGAATGCAATGGCGGGCTTTCTCAAAGGCGTCGCCGCAACCTTGCCGGCCAGGCCGACCGCCATCGTGCTGGTATCCGGCCATTGGCTGCAGCCGAGTTTCAGCGTGACCAGCGCCGCCCGTCCCACGCTGATCTACGACTACCACGGCTTTCCGCCGCACACCTACGAGCTGCGTTATCCGGCGCCGGGCGAACCAGCCCTGGCCGCGCGCATCGCCGGCTTGCTCGACGCCGCCGCGCTGGGTGGGCGTGAGGATGGGCAGCGTGGCTTCGACCACGGCATGTTCATCCCGCTGAAGCTGATGTTCCCGGACGCGGACATCCCGGTGGTGCAACTCTCGTTGCGCAGCGACCTCGACCCGCGGGCACACATCGAGGCCGGTCGCGCGCTGCAGGCGTTGCGCTGCGAGGGCGTGCTGATCGTCGGTAGCGGCATGAGCTTTCACAACATGCGCGGCTATGGCGACCCGCGTTTCGCTCCGATTTCGGACGAATTCGATCATTGGCTCACCGCTGCGGTCGAACTGCCGCCCGACGAGCGAGACCGGGCGCTGCAGCGCTGGGAAGACGCTCCGGCGGCGCGCCTGTGTCACCCGCCGAGGGCCGAGGAACACCTGATCCCGCTGCTGGTGGCTGCCGGCGCAGCGGGCGATTCGAACGGACGCAAGGTCTTCAGCGACCGCGTCATGCACACCACGCTGTCGGCCTACCGTTTTGGCTGACGCGCACATTTCATCGAGGGGAACACCATGTACCGATCACAAAGCCGAATCACGGCGAGCAATCCGTCGCGCCTGATCAAGCGCCTGTGCAATCACTGGCGGCACAAGTTTCCCGTGCAGCTGGACGAGCAGGGCGGCGACATCGAACTGCCGCTCGGCCGCTGCAGCCTGCGCGCCAACGAGGGCGTGCTGGACGCAAGATTGGAGTCCACCGATCGGGCACAGCTGCAGCAGTTGCAGAAAGTGGTCGCCGATCACCTGTCGCGCATGGCCGGCGACGAGCCGCTGAACATCGCCTGGCAGACCGAAGCCGGTGCCGAGCCAGCCGCACAGCCGGCCGAAAACCGCGCGCTGGATTCCAGAAGCCGCTATGGCACCGTTTCGCGGGTATTTCACTGGCTGATGGCGCTGCTGATCGTCTGGCAGTTCCTCAAGCTGGGTGACCGTATCGCAGAGGGGGAGCACTGGGTTGGACAGACACTGGTGCCTTGGCACGTCTCCCTGGGCGCCGTGCTGCTGGTCCTGGTGCTGCTGCGCATTTTCTGGTCGGCCAGCCAGCTGAGCCGCCGGCCACTGCACGATCCAGCCACGGCCTGGTTGGTCAAGGGCGGTCACCTGGCGCTGTATGCGTGCATGGTGGCGATGCCGGTTACCGGCGTGCTCTATCTGGTCGGCAATGGCTACGGTCTGAAGGTGTTCGGCCAGCAGCTGGTGGAGAAGGGACCGGAGATCGCCTGGGCGGCCTCGGTCGGTGGCCTGCACTCACCGCTAGCCTGGCTGACCGTACTACTGGTGATCGGGCATATCGGCGCCGCGCTGTATCACCGACTGGTCCAGCGCGACGACATCATGCAACGCATGTTCTAGCCCAGGGCGTCGCCTCGCGAGCGGACGCAGCACTCAAGAGCTCCGGCAATCGGAACTCATTGATCGCTGAGGGCGAAGTTCGGCAGCGAGTCCACCGGCTGGCTGAACCGGAAGGGGATAGACACCATCGAGCCGCCATAAGACTTCTGCACCACGAAATGCAGGTGCGGCCCGGTGCTGCGGCCCGTATTGCCGGACTTGCCGAGTAGCGTGCCAACCTCCACTCGCTGCCCGGGCTTGACCCGCACCGAGCCCCTGCTCAGGTGCAGATAGGCGCTGTGGGTGCCGTCGTCATGCTCGACTCGAACATGGTTACCGGCTGGATCGGGCAGGCGCCCGCCCTGGCCGTTGCGAATCTTCACCACGGTGCCGGCGCGAGCCGCAACGATCGGAGTGCCTACCGGCATCGCGATATCCACCGCATAACGTCCGCTCGGCGAGTTGTGGCTGAAGTCGCCGCCAGCGCCCTGGGAGATCCTGAACGGGCCGCCGCGCCAGGGCAGGGCATAGGCGGGGCCATCGACGGTGCCAGGCTGATCCGGCTCCGGCGAGAAGAGCAGCGCGTAGCTGAACGAATGCTTGAACATGATCGGCCCACCGGCCTGGCGCTTGCTCAGCGTGGCGACGCGCACCCGGCTGTTGGCTGGCACCGTCTTGCGAATCACGCCCTTGCCGACGCCGGCCACATTGACCATCCGCGTCAGGCGCAGGGTCACCTCCACCGGTACTTCCAGGGTATTGCTGACATCCATGGCCTTGCCGCTGCCGGCGCGGTTGATGAACAGCCGCACCGAGCCGGGCTTGTCGGTCGCTTTCGCTTGTTTGCTGGAGGCAAAGGTAGGAGCCAGCGGGGCCAGCCCGATCATGAGCAGAAGGGGATAGATGAGCGGTCGCAGAGAGAGCATGACGTGTGATCCATCACGGAAAAGACAAGACTGCCGGCGACAAGCAGAACGAATCCGTTGGTTGGTTAAGAGGGCCGCGCTGGATTTTGGGACTTGAGTCACATGGCGAGGTTCACTGCCGCATGTCGTTTTTTTGCAAAGGACAGCCGTCTCGATCGCAAGCCTGGCGCGGAACGCGTTGCGGTCAGGACCGCCCCCCAAAAAACCGATTACCCCTGCGGGTTCAGCGAGCCAGCGTGAGAGAAGCAGGGCGCCCCTGGGCGGGGCGCGCCTCGATCACTCGTCGGCCTTGATCAGCTCGAGCAGCAACAGCGAACGGCCCGTCACGGCGTACTCGTCATTGAAGTCGAAGCGTTCCGGCCGCGCGGTCGGGTGGTTGGTGTCGATCAGACGGTTCCAGTAGATGCCCTGCGGCACTTCCGGCAGCGTGAAATTCACCAGATCGTGGTGCGCGTTGACGATGAGCAGCAACGTTGCATCCGAACCGGCGCGACGGATGCCGGTAGGCTGGGCTCGGCCGTCGAGGAGCATGCCCATGCAGCGGTTGTGGGCGTCCTCCCACTGCTCGATGGTCATTTCCTCGGCATTCGGCGCGAGCCAGGTGACATCCTTGACCCCCAGCTCCTCGTTGTAGGCGCCAACGAGGAAACGGCCGCGACGCAGCATCGGGAAGCGCTGACGCAGGCGGATCAGCTTGCGGGCAAAGCCGAGCAAGCCGTAGCTGTCCTCGCTGATGTCCCAGTTCACCCAGCCGATCTCGCTGTCCTGGCAATAGGCGTTGTTGTTGCCATGCTGGGTCCGAGCGAATTCGTCCCCGGCGACGATCATCGGCGTGCCTTGGGAGAACAGCAGGGTGGCGAGGAAGTTGCGCATCTGCCGGTAACGCAGCTCGTTGATCTCCGGATCGTCGCTGGGGCCTTCGACGCCGTGGTTCCACGAGAGGTTGTTGTCGCTGCCGTCGCGGTTGTCTTCATCGTTGTCTTCGTTGTGCTTGTGGTTGTAGGACACCAGGTCCTTCAACGTGAAGCCGTCATGGGCGGTGACGAAGTTGATTGAGCTGAACGGACGCCGCCCGCGCTGGTTGAATAGGTGGCCGGAGCCGGTCAGGCGGCTGGCGAAATCAGCCAGCTGGCCATCGTCACCCTTCCAGAACGCACGCACCGTATCGCGGAACTGGTCGTTCCATTCGGCCCAGCCCGGCGGGAAGCCGCCGACCTGATAGCCACCGGGGCCGCAGTCCCAGGGTTCGGCGATCAGCTTGGTCTTGGCCAGCACCGGGTCCTGGCGACAGGCGACAAGGAAGCCGTGGCGCTCGTCGAAACCATCGTGCTCGCGGCCGAGAATGGTCGCCAGATCGAAGCGGAAACCATCGACGTGCATCTCGGTGGCCCAGTAGCGCAGCGAATCGGTAACCATCTGCAGCACGCATGGGTGGCTCATGTCCAGTGTGTTGCCGGTGCCGGAATCGTTGATGTAGTAGCGCTTGTCGTCCGGCATCAGACGGTAGTAGGAGGCGTTGTCGATGCCGCGCATGGACAACGTCGGGCCGAGCTCATTGCCTTCGGCCGTGTGGTTGTAGACCACGTCGAGGATCACTTCCAAGTCGGCGTTGTGCAGGTGCGCGACCATCTCCTTGAACTCGCTGATCTTGCCGTTGGCCAGGTACTTCGGATGCGGCGCGAAGAAGGCGATGCTGTTGTAGCCCCAGTAATTGGTCATGCCCTTTTCCAGCAGGTGCTGGTCCTGGACGAAGGCATGGATGGGCAGGAATTCGATGGACGAGACGCCGAGCTTGCGGATGTAGTCGATCACTTCCGGCGTCTTGAAGCCGGCGAAGGTGCCACGCACATCGTCGGCCACTGACGGGTGGCGCATGGTGTAACCGCGCACATGGGTCTCGTAGATGATCGTCTTGTCCCAGGGCACCTGCACCGGATGGTCGCGGCCCCAGGTGAAGGCCGGGTCGATGATCTTGCACTTGGGCACGAAGGGCGCGCTATCGCGCTCGTCGAAACTGAGATCACCATCGGGGTGACCGATGGTGTAGCCGAACAGCGCTTCAGACCATTTCAGCTCACCCACCAATTGCTTGGCGTAGGGGTCGATCAGCAGCTTGTTCGGGTTGAAGCGATGGCCGTTC
>CEQA01017558.1_pt1 | contig 15526 bp, 31 predicted proteins | sample 530501 | NCBI WGS metagenome assembly CEQA01 (sample SAMEA2620227, study PRJEB7988) | marine metagenome | isolation source: saline water (ENVO:00002010), including
CGCCCATTTAGAATCTAACATTTCTACGGCAGCTTCGGCAAATTCTTCCCGCTTTAGTAATGCAAGCGTCTTTTTGAATTTAGTTACACCATCAACGCCAATTTGATAACACATCTCTAATACGACATCTTGTATTTCAACAGGCATAGTCATTAAAAAAGGCATTTTACGATTCGCATATGCGCACATCTTATTCAGTTTTGTTTGCAGTATCATTTCACATATTTCTTCGTCTAATTCTAAATCTTTAATAGCGAAGCCATATCCTATCGTATCAAATCCTTCTGTACATTTATAGACACGGCTACGAAATCCCTCTGATTCTTTTACTGCCTGTATTAATTCTTCGGTAATCATTTTTAAGTATTCGCAATCACGACTGTCGTTATAACACGTTCGCCGATTGTTGTGTGAGATACTGTCAAATCTATCGCAGAATCATCATTTGCTTCTATAAAATCAAATATATCTTTAGCAAGATAACCCGCTGCGCTTGCTTCTGTACTTTCTATTTTATCTCTATTGTGTACGAATGTTTGACTTTTTGTAGCCATAAAAATCTCCTAATTTAGTATGACGGCGCGTTTGCAACTGTCACGCTCGTAAAAACTTTTTGTCCTATTTCAAATTGACTTATTGCTAAATTTATCGCAGAATCAGTTCTATCTGTTGTATCTAAATAGTCTTGAATATCTTCTGATAGTTTTCCATCTGCGCTTCCATCGGTACTTACCAAATCTCCGCGATTATGTGCAAATATTTTACAATGTGTCGTCGCCATTATTTAATTTCCTCTTTTGCTACCTTGTGTCCGCGTGATTCATAAGATTTAATTTCAGCTTCTTCCATCATATCTTTAAATTTAAATCGACCATCTTTTAATGATATTTTAAAATTATATTTTTTTTCTTGCGTTGCTTTTTTCTTTTCAGCCATTTTTACTCCTTGTATGATTTTTTTAATGTGCCTTTTCCAAATCCTGAAAAATTACCTATTCCAATCGCTTTTCCTTTGGAATTATTTTTGCCTCTATCGGCTAATTCTGCATAATAATCTAAATATTTCATCGGTTTTCCTTTGTAGTATGCTTTTTGACCTTTTTCTTTGTCATTTACAAGGCATAAATCATTATTTGGATCAATATCTTTTCCAAAAGGTTTATGACCGCCGATGTTTTTTAATTTTTTATCTTTTTTAATGTGTATATCTGTCATCTTTATAACTTATTGGAGCGAGCAGTTTTAAAGCCACTCGCTCCTCAAAGCCTCTTAAGGTATTAAGAATCCTATGCAGTTGAGGTTTCTGTATGAACTTCAACTCCGTGTGTTTCTACTGTCACGGCTAAATTGAAATATCCATTTGCCACAACTTCAGTTGATGCCGCAGGCGCATTTCTATCCATTTCAATTTGAATAAAGCTGCCGCCTCCTTGGTCAATATAGCCACAAGAGATAGCGTCTTTTGAGAAGATGCCGCCCTTGTGTTGATCTGATGTTGCTACAACTTGAGGAGATGTATATATATCAACTCCGCCGATAGTTGCTGCAAATCCTGCGCTTCTTAACGCTTCACCTGTTGCTCCTGCACTATTTAATAATCCATAAGCATTTCCAAGTTGAACGTTTCCAAGTTCAGCAGTTAGTCCCCAATTTCCCCACATTTGCGTCGGGTGGAATACACCTGAATATCCTCTTGGTGCATCGTTTGCTTCAAGAGCAGCAACTGCATCAAATAATAAGGACATATTCATATGAACAGCTGCGCCGCCGACTGTGTTTGTACTAAATGTATCTAACAAGGCACAACCTTCTTCGTCAAAATGTGCTGCGACCGTGTTACCTAAAATAGAGCCCGCATTTACAAGTAAAGCATCAGAATTTCCATATGCAGCCAAATCTGTGACTTGCGCATATACATTGTTTCTGAATACTTCTAAACTTGTTGCTGTGCTTGTGATAGATGACGCTGAACCTGTTGTTTCTTCCGCTCCTGATGCGCTTGTTGTTACTTCACTCAAAGCGTGCTTTGAATATACAGGCACTTGAGCGACGTTTGTTCCTTTCGCGCAAGCTACCATATTTACAATCGGAGCCATCACCGATGCTTTGTTAAATTGTAATATTGAAGCCGCGACCGTCTTTCCTAACGCTCCTTGTGCTACTCCTACGTCTGTTACAGCCATAATTTTCTCCTAATGTTTTTTATTTTATATATTGTGGAGTTGTGTCTTCTATGTATGCTTGCATTCCTTTTGGATCTTTTTGCGCCCATTCAGCCATAGAATTATATCCTCCATTTTCTTTATTCCCTGCGCGAGTTGGTTTTGTTTGTGCTGTATTTGGAGCAGATACGTTATTTGATATCTGTATATGCTTTCTTAATGCAGCATTAGACAATTCGCTATATGTTCCACGATGTTCTTCAGGTAATTGATTGATCAAGTCTTTTCTCTCATCTTCTGCTTGTTGTTTATGTAGTGCCTCAAAAGCACGTAATCGTTTTAATTCTTCTTTTTGCTCTGCTATCAATTCACTATGTTTTCCATCTAATTCAAGTTGTTTTTTTCTGTCTTCTTCTTTTTGCGCATTAAATTTTTCAACTTGTTTCATTAATTCAGCATTTTTTTCGCGTTCTTTTGCGATTGCCTCATTAAATCTTGATTGTGGTATCATATTATCCGTTTTTACGTCTTGATTGACGGGATTAGCTGTTTCGCCGCTTGAAGCGTTATCCATTTTTGCGTCTTGATTGACGGGTTCATTTGACATATTTTTTCCTCATTATCTATTAATTAAAATTAAGATTATTTTATTAAAAAACAATCATTATTTTTTTATAGGTGTAAAAACAATTCCACGATCATTTTTAAATGATTTTGTATGTTTGTTTCTACCTGTTAAAATTTCTATCGGTATGCGGCGCGGGTATGCAAAGCACTTCCCACCGTCGATATAGTGTACACATTCACCACATACCGCAGTCAATATTTCTGTTTCATCTGTTATAAATTTACTCATTTCCAATGTATTTTAATTTTATTTTATATTTTTTATTTTCTCTATCCATTAATTCTACTTTCATTACTTCAAAACAAGAATCTAAATTATATAAAACTTCTTTTTCATTTGTATATTCTGATATTCCATCTAAATATGTGCCGCCGTTTCCTTCTATTTCAAATAATATAGAATTTTGCCTTGTCATAAATTTGCGTGCGATACTTTCATCTATTGTTGTGCTTGTAAATCCCCAATTCACAATTCCTTTACTTTCTATGTCCATCACAAAACTTTCAATATCTCCTTTTATATTTATTCCACGATATGTTCTTGCTTTTACATTAGGCAATTTATTCAACGCGCTTTTCATATTATCAACTTTTTCATAAAAAGCATCAACAGCCAAATCAATTTTTCTTGAAGTTTTTAACGCTGCAAGGTCTAATTCTACTCCGTATTTTTTATTATACGCTCTCAAGGCTGCTTTTTTCAATCCTTCTGATCTATATTTAACAAAATTTAAATCCTTAATATCTAAATTTTTTCTCATTGCATATGCTTCACCGCCATCAAACATTAAATTAATAAAATCTTGTTTGGTTTCCATTTTGTATTTGGTACGAAATAGATTGAATTTAGTATAATCTTGATATGTGTTTTCTGTGTAATTATTAATGAGCGCCCAATCTGCTTTCGTAAAATTCTTTTCATTGTAATTTTGTTTTAAGAAATTTTTCGTATTTTGGTTCATCAATTCATTGTCTGCTAATGTTAAATATCTTCCTTTATTTAATGCCGCTTTATTTACGTGCTTAACAGGTGGATCAATGTTATCATCTGTTACTATATCTTCGTCATTATAATTAACGGGTACGAGTTTGCACTTGCAATTTCCTTGACATACACTAAACCCGCTTTTCGGAAGACCTATTGTTTCAAAAAACTTTATATCTCCCGTCATACCATTACGCGATAAACAATCAGGACAAATGCTTTTTCCTATTGTTTTCCATTTGTATTCTTGTATCCCTGCTTCCTCGTATGTTTTTAATGATGCAATATTAGATATTTCTTCCATCGCGTTTTTACTTACTTTAGACGTCTTATTTTTAAATGCACCAAAGAGCGCACCGCTACCGAGTAATTCGTTCTCTAACGCGATTGTTATCTCTGCTTGCGACATTCCTGATGTTTGTAACTGCTTAACGTAATTTTTTAAATCTATTGCAGTAGTTTCCGCCGCAGCTTCTAAACCTGAAACGACTTTTACTTGCATATCTTCAAAAGTTTTAGCCATTAAGATTTCTTCCTCATTAAATTTGCTATCTGTTTACGTAGCATTCTTCTTATTTTTTTTACTGCTCTATCGCTAACTCCGAACCAAGGACGTTGAGGTACGCCGTCCCCTGCGTTGTGATATACTCCTATCTCTTGCCTACTTTTTGCAACTTCTACCAAAGAACGCTGAAGACTTTTTTTTGCTGCGTTTTTACCTGTAATCGGCAAAGTATTTTTCATTGTGCCTGTTGCGTATAATGGTTTTGACGGCGCTGCGTAGCCTTTTTTTCTTTTTGCTTTTACTGTCGATGCTTTTAATGGTTTAAAAGAATTTCCAAATATATCTTTTCCGCTTTTAATTCCATCGTTAATATCTTTTCTTATTATTTGCGCGGCTAAATTTAATTCAGTAGATAAATCCAAATTATGCAAGAATTTAGAATTGCTTTTTTTCTTTTTTATTATTTTAAATTCAGGGATTTTAAAACCTTCTTTCCTGTTTTTGTGCCTATTGTTTCAGCATATTTTAATTCGTCTTCTAAACTTTCATAATATTGAAAAGTTAATTCTTTTAAATATTCTTCAGGGTTTTGCAGTAAAGATTTAGCGTCAATAACTTTTAATAAATTGTTAATAGTTATATCAACATTCAACTCTAACATATCTAATTCATCTAATTGTTTACTGATTAATCGCGCCATTACGAGCCAATTTAAAGACGTTTTCAGGTTTATCTGTTTTTGCAGCACGCTCATCAAGCCACGCTTGCGCCTCCTCCCTGTTATCAAATTTATCAGGGTCTTTGTGCATTATGTAATCAATTTTATCAGCGATGCCGTGCTTAAATTTCCATTCCCATTCATCAATTTCTTTATCTATGTTAGGGAAATTGACCTCGGTAAAATCAACAGCTATATCTTCAGGCAACATTCTTCCCATTTCTACGGCTGCAATTACTTTTTCAATTTGATATACTTCTTGTTCAACCATATTCCATTTCTCCACATCATCTTCACGGCTCTCTAATAACTCCATATTCTCCATAATTAATGCCGAGCCTGACTTACTACCACTTAAACCAAAATCAAACGTAATATGATGATTTTGAGCGACATTTTGTAATTGAAATTTAATTCCTTCCATTATGCCGTTTATCTCTACTTGACTTCCTAAATTCTTTACTATTCCGTCCGTGATTAAAACTTTATTCAATCCAAGTTTTATTTTATTAACATCGGCGCGCCCTTCTATCACCCATTGTCCACCCGCTGCTCTTATGTGGTGCTGAAGACTTGTCATTGCGATATCTATTTGCTTATTTGCTTCGGGTATATCTAAAGCACCATCATTCCAAAATTCATCTATCATTTCATTTGGCTGTATAAATACAAAAGGAATAATTCCATATGGATTAACATCGCCATCATTTACGGATATTCTTTTGCCTGTGCTATCAAATTTAAAATGCTGTTCAGCGTCCCAATATACAAAAACATCTTCTTGAGTGTGGAATTTGCTTCCTGCTGTTTTTTGTACTGCATAAATAACAGCCATCGGCTCAGTGGGATTTTCGGGATTAAATATTGGTTCAAAATTGATTATTGGAGTATAGTTAAACCCAACGCCATTCCAAGAAACTTGAACAGCAATAGTCCCAAGCAAATTATGAACGCGCTCAAATGTTTTAAACTTCCAATCTTTTTTTATTGTTAATGATTCATAATCATTATTAGCAATTTCACGGATAGGCGGTTTTTTATAAACAAGGGACATTCTATTAATTAATCGCTTTGTAAGATTGCTCGTATATAAAGGAATTTCTTCTTGTAAACTTCCCGTAAAATAATTATCAATATATTTTTTCGTATTATTATAAAGATAATAATCTATCGCCTCATCTCGTACAGCAAAATATTTATCTTGATTAATTGTTTTTAATCTTTCTATGCTTTCTTTTATTACTTGCGCCGCATTGTTGTAATAAATTAATCCTGAATTATCAGCCATTTTCGCTCCTATGCTATATAAGTTCTTGTATTTATTTTTCTTACAGGCATTTCAATATCAATCGAATATCCAAATGCGTCTGTGAAATGTGTTCTATCTTTTTTTGATTTGTCTATTTCCCTTGTCCCATCTTTGTTTACTGTCTGTTCTAAATCTTTTATAAATCCGATGCAACGCGGATCAACTTTAATTGTTTCCATAGCTTTATTAACAGAATTTACTCTATCTATTACGCTTGGTGCTTGTCTTTTTACTTTCATATCATAGTTTATGCGCCGCTCCTTCATTACTTGCTCTATAATATCGTGGTCACTGCTATATGCCGACGTTCTGCGCTGTTTACCACTTGGATCAGGATAAAAAATGTATTTTACCGCGTTTGGATACTTTGATAAAATAGTAGTAATCATTCTTTCTGTCAATACTTCATTTCCTCCGCTGTGCGATATTTCAACTTCATCAAATACTCTTATTTTTGGATTAGTGTTCCATCTTTGCCATAATACCGCAGCCATCGGCTCGACGTTGAAGTCCAAACCAACTCGGACGGGAAGTTGTGGCTCATATTGCACGGGTACAACATTTTTCTCCCTGTTGAAATTATAATAGGTCTGTCCATATTGTAAGTTTACGAACTCGCCTTCAATATATGCACTAATTAATTTCTCATCGTAATTTTGTTTTAATGTTTCAACAAATTCAGGCGGAAGATGTTTGTTGTCTGTTGTTTTGCCTTTTATAAGTTGATATCCCTGTATTTTCTTTTCAACCCAATGGTCATAAACCCAATTAAATCCCTCAGGCGTTGTCGTTGTAAACGCTGTTAAATGATGCCCGTCCCTTAACCTACTAATTAACATTTTCCAAGCGCCATCGTCTTTTAATAAAGCAGCCTCATCAATGCCGCCCGCTGCTAAATTTAAACCCGCCCATCTACGCCAATTTTCCGCACTACTTAAAATTATATCAGATTGACCACCATTCCAAAAAATTGTATATCTTCTATCTCCTGCGACAAAATTATAATCAAATCCCAAGTCTTGCAAACACGCCTCAAGAGTTGGCTGTAATACGTTTTTGACCATAGGATAAACAGGTTCAGCGAGGAGGATTTGCTTGTAAGGATTGCGTCCCGCTTCAAGAATCCCTTTTAAGCAAAAAGCGACCGTCTTGCCGCTTCCATATCCCGCCACCAATGCGGGAAACTTATCTTTACTGCGAATAAATTTGTTTTGATGTTTATATACTTTATATTTCTTCAAGGTCAAATCCTGTTGGTAGTATAGTTTCATCAAGAGTTGGGTGCTCTTTCATTCCTAATACTTGTTTAGATAGCCATATTTGCATCGTCGTATTATTGTTTGTAATTGCATTGTTCCACATAGCTTGACGCAACCTCATTTTTCCGCTTTCCTTTCCTTTTGTAACATTTTCGGAATAACTCTTACGAATTAAACTTTCATCACAACCAAAAAAAGAAGCGATTTCTATATTGGTACAACCAAAAGAAGCGAGCTTTTCTACCTGTTGCGGATCAATGTTATATTTTTTAGGACGCGCCATATTTTTCAAATCCTTTTAATGCGTAAAATATATGAGTATTTCTATAAGAATCTATATTATAATTTTTTATAGGTGTTACTCCGTGTATATTTCTCCAAGCGGGATAAACGCATAATGAATTATGAGCCATCTCTATTACTGCGTCATATTCGGGTATGTGCAAACAACCTCCATCAGATTCCTGTCTTGTAGTGTAAATCATATTTATACAATTCTTTAGATTCGCTCTATCTATGTGATAAGGCGCTGAAATATTATAATTGCTGATACTGCTTGTAAATATATTACTAAATCGCCATCTTTCAGGAACTTTTGCTTCTATTGCGCGTTTATGTGTTTCATATAAATCAGGACAATTATCTTTCATAATTTGCTCTGAATATTTTCCTAATAAATACATCGCTTTTATATAGTTTTTCGCGCTTTTATGATGATGTACAGAACTAAATGAACAATAATTGCGCCGCATATGTGGTTTCGGTAGCATACTTCCAAGCGTTGTTGAATATTGCTCTACAATTATTTTTCCCTCTTTGGCGTTTTTTATCCTATCAGTTTTTTTACCTTGTGGACCTCGGCTCATATTTTGTTTGGGAACGCGCTTACTTCTAAATTCGTTGTCAATTACCTGTAAAAACTTCTCTATCTTTTTAGGTAGTTTTTTTATATAAAATCCTACAATCTTATTTTCTTCTATAAAAATTGTATCATCTATAATATTTGGCTCAATATTTTTGCAGCGCTGACCAACTTTTACATCTAATTTTTTTTTATTTAATTCAACGTATTTCATTAATCTTTTTTCCATACTGCTTTGCAACAGCCTTGATATCTACTTTCGTATCTATTCTTTTCCCTTTTTTTATTAGCTTTGTATGAGGTTTCCATTTTTCAGCTAATTTAATCGCATATTCTTTGTCTATTTGTTTTTTATATAAATCTTGTAAGCCGCCTTCATTTGTACCTACATCAGGACAAGAAAAAAAGAAATGATTAAATCTCATTGTTCCGTAGCCGTTTTTAATTGTTTCTAAAGTAAAGTTTCTATCTACTTTTAACAACCAATCACCAAAATCCCAAGTCAGCGCATCTATGTTAATTAATACACATACATCAGGAAATTTTGTATTTATTGATATCCTATTTTTTTCTGACCAAGCATATTGACGATAATTAATACCAACCAATTCAAATGGAAGTCTTTTTGCTTTTTTATATATATCTTCCCAAATTGATGCGTCTGTTTTTTTTGTTTTGCCGTTAATTACTTTTCCGAAACTAACAATGTCGTCATCTGCTAAAATAATCCATTTTATTTTCTTTTTTTTGCACCATTTAAGAACAAAATTCCTCATATAACTTACGCCACGATCATTTTCTTTAATATTTACCATATTTGGAACATCATATTTTTTAAACTCTTGCGGCTCAATAAAATGATATACTTTATACAGCTTTTCAAAAAGTTTGTACGTCTTAGTCTTTGGTCTTCCTTTACTGCCGATACATACAATCACTTCTTTATTCATTTAATACTTTCCAACGCACCAAGCACAATATCGCCGATATAGTCGTGATTTTTACGTAATTCAGCGATTTTAGAATTAGCTTTGTCGTAATCTTCTGTATTAAATTCAATTTGTATCGCTTTTCTTAATTCGCCATCTATTTCATCTATTCTATCTTGCGCATCATCGTCATCATCTAAAATGCTGTAATCTATTTCATCAAATACACCCATTAATGATTTCTCATCAAATCCCCAATCAACTAATTCTTCAATATCAAAATGATTTGCAAGTAAATCAAAATCCCATTGTCCATTATTTTTATTTAGCCTAATATTTAATTCACGCTCTTTCGGTTCAGTCAAATTAACGTGTACGCACGGAATCGTTTCCATACCTAAATCTTCGGCAATTTTTAAACGCTGATGACCACCCACTACGACATCTTTTCTTTTTTTATTTTCATTTACTACTATCGGCTCAACAAATCCAAAATCAGTAATAGATTTTTTTAAATCTTCAAATTGTTTTTGTGTAAGTTGGCGCGGGTTATATTCTGCCGCTTTTAAATCATTCGGTTTTCTTGCTATTATCTTCAACGGGTATCCTTTCTATAAATGTAAATTCCTCTTTTGAATTTTTTACTTGTCTTATTATTGGTGTTGATAAAAATTTAGGACTATCGTCCCATATGAATAATTCATTAAATAGTGCGTCTATTAAATGCTTGCAGCCACCAACAAGATTGTCGTGATCTAACATTCTTTTTCTATAAGACGTAATAATTAATTGATATTTTTGCGGCTCTGTTTTTTGTACTTTATTAAGACGCATTTGATTTCTTATCAATAATTGATATTGTTGTTTATGCCTACGCTTGACCGCCCAATGCTGTCGGTCTAATACGTTTCTGCTTTCTACTTTTATCGGTAATTTTATTTGATTAATCATTAACAATTTTTACATATAACGGCTTCCATTCTACTTCACCTCTTACGTGATAATCATTTGTCGCATTTAAACGATTATGAGTTAAAACATATAGCAGCAAAGCAAACAAAATACCCGTCACGATTCCTTTATAGTAATCTGACATTGACATTTCCTTTCTTGTTTTTGTTTACGTGCATAAAAATCCAATAACTGAATTTTAAATACTATAATAATTCCCATTATTATAACTGAATAAAATAATATTTTATAAAATAAAATCATCTATGTTTTTGTTGGTTTGCGCCGCCTAATATATCAGAATAATATTGATATATCCACCAACCATTGAACTCACCATTCAAATCATCTAACATTTTTTTTCTTTTATCGTGTGTCGTTAATTTATTTTTTACTTTTTTCATCACTCCCCCAAACTAAATCCTTTTCGTTGCTCGTTGCTACTTTCATTCCATTTCCACCAATTTTAATATGATTTTTATCCATCATTATTTCAGCTGATTTATTTTGATTCATTATATTTTCAGCCATTTTTTCTTGTAAATGAGCGTTTTCTTTTGCTAATTGCAACACAGGATCATCAGGTTGTGGCGGTGCTGTCATTTGTTGTAGTACATTAATAAGACCAAGCGTTACGGTCGAAACAAGACCTGTTACAACCGCAAGCGCCTCTGATTTTAAATAATATGCTGATCCAACAAGAATACCAACCATAATCATAATTGATGGAACAGAAAAAACACCAACCCAAAATCGCAATCGGTCAATCATTAATCTTCTTGCAACTGCTCGTTCTTTCTTTTTTTGCGCTATCTCTTCTTTTGTTAGTGTTTGCGACATTTTAATTCCTATTTTTTAAGATTAAATTTATAATCAATTATTATTTATAATCAATTATTATAATTTATACATACATCGCAACGGAACAGCTTTTACAGGCTCACGCTCATTTTTACCTTCTAATCCCCTATCAACAATAATAACTTCTCCCTCAAGTTTATTTATATCGCTAATGTAGATATCACCATTTAAACGTTGATTTATAAAATACGCATTACAGCCAAATCCCATCGCCGCCGTTTGTAAATACATATATTTTCTGACGTTTAAATATGCAAATCCCTTAATATCTTTCTTAAAGGACGTTTTTAACTCTGCAATCCCTGCGACTTTACCATTTTTTTCAAGCCAATAATCAACAGGACTAAATTTTGCGAATTGGTGCAGTTTAATTGATTGCGAATGCCAAAGAGCATCAGCAACCCTGTCTTCATTAAATTGATCGCGGCTGTTGTGGTAGCCGTTATCATTATTTCTTTGCTCTAATTGCGTTTTTTTAACAAATGTCATTCTGAAACTCCTTTGTGTTGTTTCCAATTACCGATTATACTCTTAATATCATCTGAATTAGCTGCTTTTTTTTCATTTGCAGCCCATTCAGCGCGCTGTCGTTGATTTTGACGTTTAATCTGTAATTCTTGCGCTTTTACTATTTCTTCATCGGTTTTTGGTGCTGTGTGTGTTTGTATATCATCTTTCCAACGCTCATTATTTAAATAAGTCATCGGATACGGCTGATATTGTTTGTCTTTTATTGTTTTAAGGAATTGCGGCAAAGTACAAAAAACCTCTAATCTATCATCTGCTTTTAAACTATACCATTTCTTCTTGATTTTTTCTTTATTGCCTACTTTTTTATCATACATTTCCCAAAATTTATCAAAAGTATTGTCGTGAGAATGTAATTTATTTTTATTTACTTTACTTTTCTTTACTTTCCTTTCCTTGCTATCTTTTGCTATTGCGGTCGCATTAGCCACGCTATTAGCCTCGCTATTCTTCCAACGGGTTTCTGCACCTTTTTTTCCTGCCTTGCTCAATAGTTTACTTTTATTTGCTCGTAATAGCATTCTTTCAACCAAACTTTTACTGAATAGTTGATTTTCTTGTAATACAAACAAATCAAGGTCAATACATAAATCAATAAATTCATATAATAAGCTCGCATCTTTGTTTAAATGTAGTGCAATACCATTTAATCTATCGTATCTTAATTTGTAGTCTTTAGCGTTAAACATTAATTCAATGACCGCCCAATATAAGCCATATCCTTCCCAACCATATACGGAACGCAGCTCTAAAATCTTTTGATCATTGTGTGCGTTTCCGTCGTGACTAAAATAAAATGAGTTTTTCATTAATCTACCTCCCCGCAAATCTTACAGATTGTTTCTTTGCTGTTTATATATATCATTTTATTAGTTGCGCCACACCTATCGCACAAATCGGTCATTTCGTGAATACAATCATAACAAATTTGATTAACAGGCGGCTCGTCTATATTGCTATGGAATTTTTCATTACATTGATTACATTGATATTTCATACATTTCCTTTCAAGATTATATAAAATAATTATTATTTAAGTTGAATAATTTACATATTTTTAATTTATGTACATCAGAAATATTTCTTTCCCCTTTGTACCAATAACAAACCAAAGTATGAGAAACATTTAATTTTCTTGCAAGCCAAATTCTATTTCTTTCCTCTGATTTTAATATGTCAATTAATTTTTTTTGATTTGTTTTTTTACTATCCATATTTCTCCAAGTTGTGAAAAGGCGGCGCACATTCAACACCGCCCTTTCGTTCTCCCTGCTCCACGATTAAAACGGAATATCGTCCGTTTCTTTATCCGCTATAAAACTCGGTTTTCCCAAATCTACAACGTCATCTTTCGTTTGTACTTCGTCTTTCGGCGTGAATTTAAGTTTAAGATATTTCTTCCCTTCATTATCGCCTTTTTTTATTACATTTAAAAAAGCTGCAACAAAATAATCTTTTCTATCTACTTCTACGCTTCCTTTGTAAACAGGGTGATTTTCTGTTGTTGCTTTATCATTTTTAAATAGCGCGCCGCTATTATTATTATCATATTCAGGCATTTCTGCTCCTTTTTTTTTAGTTTTTAAAATGGTAATTCGTTGTCTGCTTTTGTTTTGCGAGTTTTTTTCCAAGTTGGCTCGCCTTTTTTTGTTTCGCCTAACGTGTAGTTCCTTGTTTCGTATTTAGGGTCTTTTTGATGATGTATAGCGTTCTCAACTTCATTTGCCGATGCGTACTCACTACCACCATATCCCGCCGCAGCTAAACATCGTCCTATCGCGCTTGTTTCGCAGTTTTCTAATGCGCTTGTTTTATTTATTTGCGACGTACTTTCACGTTCATAGGCGTAACCATTAAAACGCATACGCATATCTGAATCATCTCCTTCAGGGTTCAATACGTTAATAATTAAAGTCGCTTTCATTATTACTACACCATTCTCCCAACTAACTAATTCCGTCAGAATACTGAATGGTCTTTTTTCATTTTTATGCAGTAGCGCAATTCTTTCCGCGACTGTCATATACTCTTTTCCGTGTATTTTTACAGGCATTACGATTTCCTTTCTTTTTTTATGCTGTTTGTTCGTAAATTATAAAATCTTTTTAACATTAAAGATACATTTCCTTTCAATCGATGAAAAGCGCACTTCTTACGAGGTGCGCCCATTGATGCAATTCATACAAACATTTACAATCTTATTATCACGTATCAATTCAAATTCATCTGTATCCGCCAAAGCTACTTCTTCCTCGCAGTGATGACAATCAACTGATTCCATTTCGTGACAACGCTCATCGTCATAATATTCCATTCCATCTCTATACATTATATTTTCCCTTCTTTTCTTAGTGTTATAATTTCTTTAGATAGTGCCGCAGGATTGTGAGTTGGGTCAGCTGCAAAATCTAAAACCTCATTAATCCTATTTAACTTATTAACTAAAATTTCATTCTCGTGTTGTAATTCACATATTAATAAATCATTATCCATTTTACAATTCCCCCTCTAAAATTCGAGCCGCTTTGATTAAACCAATTACAATTCCTGATTGATACTCTATTTTATCAGAAAAAGAACGGGTGACAAACCCTTTTTCCTCTTTATAACGCAATACCATCGCGTCTAATTGCTTTTCCTCTTGTTTTATTTTTTGTAATATTTTTTCGTACATTTTACATTTCCTTTTTTTTAACTATTCAAATCTATTATGTTTAAATTTATTAAACAAGTAATTTCTTCTTTAAATCTAAAAATAAAATAAAAAAAGCGACCGAAGCCGCCTTTCTTATCTATTATTGTGTAGTGTTTAAGCGTCAGCAATTTCAGCGTCCATAATGAATTTATCGCTTATATATAAGCCATCATCTTTAATGCAATCCTCAATTTCTTGGTGCAGTAATTGGTGATTACTCATATATCTGCCTAAACGTGTCGTCTTAAGCGCTTCAGTACACGCATTATAGAGCGTCCACGCTGTTCCTTTGCCGTGCTCTTTATGACTTGGCGAATGATATTCTTTTAATGCTTTTGTCATTTGCCTTGCGCCGATTATTTTTTTACCATATAAACGACCGAGTATTTCATACGCCCTGTTATTATCTAAATTAATATCAGAATAAGTTTCACGCGCTGCGATTGCTGCGTAATAATTATCTGATGAATCCGCCATAGCTTTATCTAATAATCCGTCAAAATCCCTCATTATATTCTTTGTATGTTTGCGCATAACGTGAATCCCGCCCGTGATCATTAAGTTAGTGCAGACGACAACATTTGCGCCGATTGCTACACTTGCGCTCAATGTTTTATTATAACTATTACGAGCTCCAACACTTAAACGCATTCCCGATTCGCCGTTTTTGTAGTTATGTATCGCGAATAAATGCTGACCATCACGTGCAACGCCGTAATCTGCATTTTCAAAAGTAAATCCCTGTAAATGATTTTCTCCTGCGATTAATAATTTATCAGCGAAATCCCTATATGGTAGAGGCTGATAAGTTTCAGTAGTTTCAGGAACTGCGATTGTATTTAATTCCTGATATGTTATTGGTGTTCCGTTTTCCATTATTTTATTCATTTGATTTCCTTTCTTTTTCGATTTAATAAAATAGTAATTTTGTCATTAGTATAATTGACCGATATGTTGTTTCTGTAAACACTTAAAAACTCAAACAATTTACGTGCCGTCCATGTGCTTTCTGCTTTAATTACTGCATATTTTCCTTCTTTAGCCATATACACAATATCGTTCATTTTATCCCTTAAAACGTGATTCAATGCTTGGTAATTCAGTTTCATTTTATTTTCCTTTCTTTTTATTTTTTT
>CEQA01005013.1_pt1 | contig 15332 bp, 5 predicted proteins | sample 530501 | NCBI WGS metagenome assembly CEQA01 (sample SAMEA2620227, study PRJEB7988) | marine metagenome | isolation source: saline water (ENVO:00002010), including
CCGTTGGGAACGCGTAATTATTTCTTACATTATCACCTAAATTTATAGTTTGGGATATGCCCGCGCAGGCGCTCGAAGTTAAGTCGCTAGAAGAGGCGTGTAAAATAATACCGTCTTGCATTGAAGCGAAAGACTCATCTTGAAAATTATTTAAGTAAGCAGGTTTTACATAGCCAAAACCACTGGCGATTTCTGTTGAGCCAGGGTCCGTACAATTAAGAATAGGGTTTATTTGATTCCATCCCAATATATTTTTAAACCCTTCACCCATAGCTTGGTCTGGGTTCTTGGCTGTTTCAAAATTTAAATCTGTAACTAATCTAAAATCACTGTTTATAGCTGCACTTTGATGTTCTAGAAACGACGAGTTCCTAATAATTTGATTACGGGAGTCGCACAACTCTAATCTGATAATATCTACGTAAGGGTTTTCGTAAAACTCGTCCCATGGGGCAAACGAATCGTCGTTAAACGCTTTCGACGGGAATACGTAGTCAACATAGTACTCGTTATTAGGATTGAATACTTCGTCTACTTCGTGACCAAAAACTTTAAAATGAAATTCGTCTACGTCGTAGTATTCTTTTAAACTAATAGTGTGTCTTGTTGTATCTTTTCTTTCTGTTTTGGAAACAAATCTGTTAGTTTCAAAATCATAATATTCAAAAATAACTCCGTTCCTACCTCTACAAATTTTAAAATCGATAGACGTATCGTTAGATTTTCCATTAGTGTAAAGAAAATAATCTCCTCCAACTCTCAGAGGAACTTGTTGTCGTAGGGTAATTTTTTGTTGTCCTTTTAAAAGTTCGCAGCGCGTTACGGTTCTTGTTCCTTGGCTAAACGCTTCTTGTCGTTTGCTTATAGGAGCATCCCCAGCGTCTTCGTATATTACTTGCCACTCATCCAAATTTTCTAAAGTAGGTGATTTTAATATATTAGCGCTTACACTGCCGTTACACCTCCAGGAATTATAGGTTATACTCGAAAAACAATCCTCCATCTCGAATATATCAGCATCTTTTAATGGAAGCATTCGATAATTAGTTGACGAGTACTCTGCGGAACTGAACCAAAATCTGGTGTCACGTTGTTTATAATAATCTTTAGCACATCCTAACGTGAATGCTTGTACCTGATAACTCGACACCGAGCTTACTCCCGATAACATAGCCATCTGAGCTGGGGCTACGGCTCCTGCAGAAACCATAGGGTTCGGCATATACGTCATAACATCGGCTATGTGTGCGCGAAAACCGTCCACTGACATATTGTTTTCTTCGAACAATAGTTTATGCTCGTTACCGAAACTTTGTATAATTTGAATATTACCCTTCATTTTCTACAAATCCATATATTCCGTTTGTTGAGGAATGGCTTCCTCCCCAATATTCTAGGTGGTCACTACGAGAACCTCCAGACCATAGATAGGTGCCGGAAGAATCCCTTGCGTCCCTAGACGCTTTTCCTTCGCTCAACGTATCAAAAAATTCAAACACGTCTTGGAAGTCTTTTCTTGTGTAATCTTGCGCATAAATATTATAGTTTTTATTTATTAATTCTACATTCAATAATGTTATTCCTTCATAATCACCTAAGTATTCAGGACATGCTAACTCAACATAATAATTAGATTCATCATTATGAACTAGTCCTGCTGACAGGAAGTAAGTTTGTAAGTAACTACTGTCTGAACGTGAGTTGTAGAAAGCCGGTGTCCGACTATTTTTTGTATTAAATTCTAAGTTAGCGGTGTTGCTTTCTATCGAGCTTACTGGAATCTTTTTCCACTCATCTTCTACCGGTATACCGTCAGAGGCTATATCCCACATTTTGGTGTTCCAATTATAACACCAAGATTTAGCAAAATTTTCCCAACCATTACCTACAAAAGGTTTTTGTTCAACAACAACCCGGGCGTAAACATGTGCTAACCCTGAGGTACTAGGCACTCTATTCGGTTGAGCCATGTTCGCAGAACGAGAGGTTATATTTAAATTATACTCTTCATTAGGAAATAGTTTATTTCCTAAGCCGCCATTCCAAAAACGTCCAGTTTGAACTGCTTCCACTTGTTCCAATTTAATGTTTCTTACTTCAATGGCATGAGTGGAACCACTATTAGTATTAATAGGCAATACCCATAACTGGTATACATCTCCTTTTTGGAATCCGGCGGACGCATCAATATAACCAGTATATTCTCTCCAAACTAAACCTTGGTCAGAAGTGCTGCTCGCAAGAGTATTCACTTGATTTTTAGATAAGGTCTGGTTCGTAGCACTCCAATTTAAATCACTTTCTATCCATTGGTTATTTCTGGTTAGATTGTGAAGTGCGTAGGTGATATAAGGTGTTCCCCCTGTGGACCACGAAGAAACATCCATAGTTAATTTATACCTAGTATTAGGGTTTAACGTTCTTATATTTGTAGGGGTATTTCTGTCAGGAACATCTACTACAGTACAGAGAGCGGGGTTACGGCGTTTACCTAAAGGTCTTACTAATGCTCCTACAGCTCCTCGTCCTCGTGCAACTAAAGTTACGGAAGCGGGAGTGCTCGTAGAGTAACGATTTATACGTGCTTTTTGAGCTGCGCCAGGAGCAAGACCTTCTCTATTAATGTTTGGTGTTCTTATCGCGTCACATAATTGCCAGCCTGCGACAGCTGATAATGACATAGAGTTACTGGCAGCGTCTAACGGAGGAAATTTAAATTCTCCGTTGTACGCATAATTTTGGTTTCCGTTTAAAGGGAATCGAACACGCATTCTTTCTGCTGGGTGTCCTCCCGGAGCTCTCGTGATTAGTGTTAGTCCGTCACCTCCTACCCTATCCACGTTATACAACACATTTTCTTTAGAGTTCCACACAGCTAATCCAGGTACGTTAGGCGATACTAATTCTATCCCAGACAAAAGACTTCCGTTGGAGTAGTTAATTACAGGAGACCTTTCAAAGGTATCAAATGGGTTTTCATAAGTATTGTATCCTTGAGTCTGAAGAATGCCTTTGGATAGCCGACGTTCTATACCGTCCGTTCCTACAATAGTGTGTTGGTCATTTATAGAAGCAGGGGCTGCTATAGCACTCCAATCTGTATTGGTTGCTGAGATTGAAAACTGGCTTCTAAGACTTCCAAAAGGTAAGGCTGATAGGTTATCTATTATCTGCCCTTTTACAGAAAAATTATTATTAAAAAGTCCTGGACCAAACACATGTGAAAGTATATTAAATCCTCCCGCGTACTTGGTTCCTTGTTTTAAAGATTCCGATGGGATGTTGTTTCTTAGTTGTCGATGAAATTTAGTGTTGTAGTCTTGATAAAGACGGGTTACCCCTCTTCCAAATTTAAAATTCTTAAATCCTTGGTTCGAAAAGTTTAACCATCTAGAATCTTCTTTCCCTCGTCTTATAAATATGTTGGTTAAAGCTCTAAGAATTTGAGAACCAAATACATCCCTAGTAGGAGCGAAGCTGGACGCAGCAATATTCATATCAGCTACACCTCTTGCAGGGAAGAAAGAGGAAGCAGCAAACTCTTCAAACGGAGTGGATGATAAATTATAATATGAGTAAACTGAAGAGTAGTCCCCACTTAAACTCACATATTCCTGTGCTGAAAAATTCCAACCTTTAGGAACAAACCCAGATATGTTTAAAGGTGCATTTATTGAGTTAGGGGGTATAGGGAAATTATACTGTCCTCCTGCACTCACTGTCATTTGAGGTCTAAAGAAATTAGTAGCGATTGGTTGGTTTATTCCTCTTCGTGTTTGAGCCCAGCCAACAAAATTATATTTTAAATTTCTTCTTCTGGATGCTGTACGAGGAACTTGTAAATTTTCTTTTAATGCGCTTGGTGCGGTGGTTGGGTCGTTTCCACCACTCCAAAAATAATTCGCTTCACTAGCCTCATCCGCTGCGGGTTGTAAGGTAGCAGAAGGAATCCACCGACCTTGACGTGGGTTGTATATGCTAGGAGATATTCCTGAAAATCCACCGGTACCCATTGTTCCCGGGAATCCATCGTGGGTGTAGGTGCTGTTGAATTGAACAGCGTTATCCTGCAAAGTATTGATGACCTCTATATCAGTGACTCCTTCCCAAGCTTTTCCTGGTTCAGGATAACCCGCACGAGTTCCGTAATAATCCTCAGTCAGAGAAGACCCTACAAAAATTTGGTTAAGTGTGTGAAACGGAGCAAACTGTCTAAAGACATCTATTATTGCTGGGATGCCTCGTCTTCCTAATTGAGAATTGTTTATTGTAGTAAAATCATCATATTCAAAATCAATAGTAGAGGCTTGGAGAATGGAGTGAGTGGTAGAGGATTTTGAGTTCCAATAATCAAACACGGACATTGCTTCTACATCCCCCGTCGCTATTATATCTTCGTAATTAAAAGGTAAATTTAAAGAGGAGCTATAAAACTTAAATGAATTATTATCTCCATACCCTGGGTAATTAAAGCCATCCCCTGCTTGTATTTCTGTGGAGCTTGCTAAATATTCTCCAATAGTATGACACGAAGACGTAGCTAAATTTAACCCTAAATTATCAATAGGTCTAGCTAGTAGTGAGGAGAAATTCTTTACGACTGGCGGTAGAAGTGCAGCGTTTTGGTAAAATCTTTGTTCCTCCCATGGGGGGATAGCAATATTTTTACCTCTTGCATAATATGCAGGTTTCTGTGCGCTACTTACTTGAGAGTTCCAAAACCCTGTATCAGTATAGGACGAAACTCCGCCTATTCTCAAAAAAGGATTAGAGTAATTTAAATATTCTAAAATCGTATCTGTTAAAAATCTCGCATTATTATCTAAATTGACAGGGTCAAAATTTTTAATTTTTATCGGTATGCCTGATGACTCTAATGATTTATTCCATGCGCTCGCTAATTGCTCGTAAGACTGTAAGTTATTTCCTAAATCAGTCTCAGTTTTAATTGTGTAATATATGATGTTAGGAAAATAAGTTTCCCATAGCTCTAATAATCCTGACGTGTCGTTGCTAGGATTGTATATGGAGGATGGAATCACCATATTGGTGGCGTTGGCTAAAGCTTGTCGTGTTCCCTTAGCTTTGTATAAGTAGATTGCTTGTTTAAGTTGCTCTCTCCATTTAGCAGGGTCTTCTGTGAAAAAAGTCCACCCTAAGTATCTCCCCAAATACTGTAAAAACTCTTCAGGGCATTCTTCAATATCTAACAAAAATTGTATGTCGCGGACAGTGTTTTTAACATCATAAAATCCGTATGCTAATGCCTTAAGCATTTTGCTCATTGGACCAGCATTTTCCATGCGCGTGACATCTAATCCTAAAAGAGAAGCGTCTACAATATCTTTAAAGTAGAGTGAGTTAGGGTCATCCTCATTAACCCATACCCTCACCATTGTGTCGAGAGCACTAACAAGTTGACCTCCAGATGCCCAATAATTATCGTTGTACGTTGCTGAAGCGCCATTAAAAGGAGGGCATAGATACGTAGAAGAAACGTCACTCCAAGCGTTATTACCTCCTTGGCAGTTCAAAGAAAGCCATTTGAACACGTCCGTAACACCTGTTTCAGTGGTAAATGTATTTCCATAAAAAAGGTCTTCGTTTAATGAACTTAAAAGAACAGAGCTAGGAGGAGTGGATTGTGCATCTGTAATTTCTCCACTTGTATTTAAAATATACACCCACCCTAGATTTTTAAGAAGTTCATCTTGCACTAACCCCACGGAACTAACATGGGTATTGACATTGTTTTTGTAATTAGTCGCGAATGTAGAATTGACCTCATTGAATCTAAATTGGGACAGTCCTGTGGTGAGCATGAAAGAGCTAAAAGCTTCTACATTTTCGAAACTTCCCCACGTTTTACCTTGAGGCATAAGAACATGTTTTTCAAAAGTAGTGGGGGTAACTAAAGTTTTCTGGTTAAACGGTACAAAGAAAGGCACCCAAGGAAGGGTTCCTGAGCCAGGGGTAGCTGATGCATAACCACCAGCACTAAAAGAAGATAAATCTGTTGTTACCGGCTGTCCGAATAACCCCGAAGCGTTCTTAGCAGCGTACAAAATTTTAGCAAGGACATTGTATTGCAAATCCTCTTCTTCCCCAAACAAACTGTACTCGGTTTCTGCGTAGAATTCAGGTACTATCCGCTGAATTACTTCTATGTAATTCGCTTTAAAATGTTCTTGTCCTGGTCCTCTGTCCGTATTCATTATACAAATTCTATGGTAAATTCAAAATTGTTGAGTTGAACGATTTCGTTAAAATTAACAAAAATGTCTTTGTCTAAGTTATCGACGTTAAAAAATCTAATTTCTGGTACTGTTAACATAAAATTAGTAAGGTCTGCAATGGATAACTTTTGACCAAACCCTACTCTATCAACATTAAAATACTCTACGAGTTTGTCGGCGGCTTTAGCTTTTATACTATCAGAAAATCTTTGATTGCTTTTATCAATAAAAACGGTCGCTACGATATCTAAAGTTCTAACAACTCCATCAGAAATAACTACATCGTCTGTCAACATTTTATAATTTTTAAAGTAATCTAAAAGTTCTTTTTTAAACGCAATAGAGGCTCTCTCTAATTGATTTTCTGAGGCTTTGCTTAATACGTACAAATCGATAACGTTAGCAGCGGCTCCGTTTTTTCTTAAAACAGCCATAGCTTTAGCTGTTTGTCCTGCGTTACCCACAAAGGAATTAGCTAATGCGTTATAATCTTCTCCCGTAACAGCTCGGTATTGAGTTCTAAAGAAATAGGGTGCGTACCTTTTAGCGTGTTCAACGGTTTCAGCAGCTAAACCACCAGTTCCTTTTGTAATATTTTTTATGTTAGCGTTTACAGTTTGTGTTCCAACCACAACATTTATATCTTGATTAATGTTTTCTCTAACGATGTCACCGTTTACTCCGCCTCCTCGACGATAAGTAATAGTGTATGTGGCTCCAGGAGTAGGAAGACGTCCTAACACTCCATCACCAAAAGTTAGCACTGCACCGAACCCATCAGTGTAAGTTTTTTCAAACACAGGTTGGTCTCCGCCAGACGCCGCAAAAAGATTAGAAATCTCGTTATACTGAACACCATAACCTTCTGTCGATGATACTCCTATACTCCCTTCAATAATAGGTCCGTTAGGAATGGTAATTGTCTGTCTAGATTGCGCGGCTTCAAAGCTTCCAGTTTGTGTTTGAAGAGCTCCTTCCAGGAGTATAATATTATTGTTTACATTGTCGGTAAAATCGCTGTTAGAAATAGCGAGGTCTTTTGTGAATAAATCTAAAGCACCATTAGATAATTGTTGGTACATTGTGTACGTTAAAGGTGTGCCACTTCTTTGGTTTGTAATATTAATTCGTCTATTATTTTCTCTTACAGTAACACTTCCTGCGCCCAATGCTACATCCGAAGGGATGGTTAACTGACCTGTAGCTTTAGAAGCAGTAGGTCCTTTCATCGAAACGCCTATTAACTGAAGAAGCCGTTTGAGGTTTCCTTCATCTTTTACTGTATCGATATACATCTCGTTAGCTGTCATATCTGCGCGTAGGGTGAGTACGGACGCCATATACGCGAACATTTCTAAGAGCATTTGTCCTAAATCGGACGCAGCAAAGTTGTTGTAATCCAAAGGGTAAACCGCTTTTAAATAATTTTGTAATGCGACTCTATAATCATCAAACCCTTTCAAATTATAATCAATTAAATTGCTTTTCCTATCGTCGGGAATAGCTCCCAGTTTCAAAAAATCAGATTCTATAGTTCCATCAAACCCTGAAACATTATATAATCCTTGAAAATACCTTTGGTATCCTTTGTTATCGCTCATACTAGCACCTCCACCATTTCTTCGTTTAGTAAATCGTCTTTAGACGTGATTAACATACTAACTGTTAATCGATTTTCCTCATAATCAGGAATTAACTGTAGTGATTTTAAAATAACTCGTGGTTCATATTTAGCAATAGTGTTTATTATTTGTGCTTCTAACGTGCTTAATAAAGATTTATCTAAAGGTTCGAATACCGATAGACGTAAATCAGTTCCGTAATCAGGTCTCATTACTCTAGCGCCACGAGCCGTCAAGATTAACTGTCGTATCCCATCGCGTAGACTTCCTAAGTTTTCATTTGACGTCAAATACCCTCCAACACCGTCCGTTCTCATCGGAAATGCCATTCCTAAAATTCGCCTTTTAGAAGGCGTTTTTATGTATTCTAAATCGTAATTAACCATAACTTATATTTCAATGTTTTTGAAGAATCCTTTTTGTGAGTCAAAATTTTTCTTCGCCTCTTTAGTAGATAGAGGTTTTGTGTAAATCTTAAAACTACCGAGATACCCATCCAGACCACTTCGAGGAATATTATTTCTACTGGCGTTACCACCTCCCTCACCATTTGATAAAGGTGGTTGGTGTTGTCCTACAGGGTAAGTTGCTCCAGTAGCACCACCTACCTGTACCGTGACTAAATCATCTCCGAATCGAGTCTGTTGGTAGGTGTTGTTGGTGTTGCTTCCCAAGAAACCTTGCGGTCTGAAATCAGTCTCCGCTATTTTATTAATATTGTCTGAATAACCGCCACCTATAATCCATGGCGTGTAAACAGGGAAAGCCACCCTTTCAGGGCTTACTTGTTCGTCGTAAATATTAGGACCTAAAAAGGACTCCTTAGTTGGGTTATTAAAACTACCTCCTACAGGATTGCTCGAACCTTCCCCTCGTGATATAATATTATCGGTCTTGTCAACAAGTTCCATTTTTACGGCTGTAGGATAAACCATAGTTTCAGGTCTACCCCCTAAAACATCTACCATAGCTGATGTGGATAATTCTTTCCCATCCAAACACACTCTTACTTCCTCAGAGTCGTAATCAAACGCTATATTAAAATGCATGTACGAGCCGCTAACCTCTCCAATACCTGAGCCGTCTGTGGTACGCGTACCACTTGCTATATACATCCCATTTTGTGTTACTATAGAAGAGGTGGGAGCGGTTTCACCTGTCCATCTTTCAGATATACAGATACTATGACCCCAACTTTTTTTGTTGCCAGCAGCCTGACTTTGGTTTTGTCCGACTGTTGGAGCGATGATAAACTCTAACCCGTCAGACGAATACCCGCTTTCACCATCAGGGCTTCCTGCATCTCTCCACCCAATCATCATGCCTAAAGTTCTATCCATATCGATGGTGGGAGAATCATTCGTTGAAACTCCTTTTCGTAGCGGAGAGGCAGTAACATAATTAGAGGCGACGGGTCCACTATTCTCATTCGCAAATACCAACCTATACCTGTGGAAATTGTCCATATCACTCCATACGTTAGGTACGTATGCCCAAAAATCTAACGTAGCTCCTTTTTGAGAGTAAAATAAATTATCAAGCTCTCTACTACCATTAAACGGTACGCTATATTGCTGATAATCTTTTGTAATGTTGGGAAGTCGGACGTACGAACCATAAAGTTCAGGATACAACGGGTTGTATTTCTGTTTTTGGTCGAAAATGGTTCCTCTAAAATAAGGTATACCAACACCAGAAGGGAAAATAAGCGATTTATGATGTGCTACCATCTTGCCATCCATCCGCGGAGAACCTTCAGCAGCATTATTGGCTCCGTAAAGGGTTCCCGATGGTTGAGTTACAGCCTCTGGGTCTAAGAAATTATAGCATATCAAAAGGTCGTCAGAAACTATATCGTCTGTTAATGATTTGTAAAGAGGGGATGTGGCGCTTACGCTTCCGTTAGGCATTCCTGAAGATTCTGGGTGAACCCAATCTCCAAAACCAATTTCGTCCACCGCTAGTTCAGTGGTGTATGATGTAGGTTTGTTAGGTGCAATAACGTATTTGGCTTGATAAGGTGCGACAACAGATGCGACATCTTCCGAAAACAGGGTTAATTTTCTTTGAAGGTCTAGAGGTATATCTGCCTGTTGAAGATATGAAAAATCATTAAGAGGAATTCTAGGAATTTGTTGCCAGAATCCTGCTATTGCTATAATGTTATCAGGTTCAGGAACCTCTACAACTTCGTTTAGTCGTCTATTCCAGGCAAGGGCTTGTCCTCCTTCAGCCGGTTGCAAAAAACTAAGACTTTTTACATTGTCTGGTAGGTCTTTGTACTTTAGATTATACTCATAAGCTTTGCCTTGAGGTGGTAGGTATTGAAAAAATAACCCTTCACCCATGGGATGGTCTCGGTCCGTAACAAAAAAAGTATTTCTACCGTAAATCGCAGCGATTTCTAATTGACGTTTACGTTTTTTTATTTTTTCTCCGTACACTGCCGCTACGCTTCCTAGCTGGGATTTGTATGAACGAACTACAGCATCGGTGTCCGCATATCCATTCGCCAGTATTTCTGAAATATAACCGGACACTTGGGTTAAATGTGACTGACGGTCGTCTGCGAATTGTTGTAATACGTCATCGAACTCATAAAATTTTAAAACTCGGGGTGTGTTTGTCCCTAAATCTTGATTTAAACTGAAAATGGTTCCTGCATCGTCTTCCGCGTCTTGTTCGGTGAAAGAAATACCTCTTCCCCCAACATTAGAATTAAACTGAAGAGTCCACATGTTAGATGATAATGGGTCAGGAACTACATCCGGCACAGGCTCACCTCTGGAATTGTAATACAAACCGTCTTCGGAAAGTACAAATTGGTTTCCAGTCGATATAGGAGGACCATACTCTAAATCGAACACGGGAGTTAGTACATCTATACCCGAAAGTTGAGCTTCCAAAGACGCTACAAGAGCTTCGTTTTCCGCGAAAGGAGCGATAATTTGATTTTCTACAAATGTATTAGCGTCTTGGACTGTATTGTCCGCTAACTCTTGTAACGGAGCTGGCAACGCTTCTACATTCAAAGCGCTTAAATTAAGTTTTGGTTCTTTTAATTCTCCTGAAGCACGTTTTTGTATAATTTCCGCGATGATAATTTGTGTGTCATCTATCTCACTTATATCATTTTGTATTTGACCACGCTGAAGTGATAGTTGAGATATGACTGCGCTCTTATTTGAAGGGTTAGGTAAAGGGGAAACGTCGTTAAAATATGAATTAATCTCATCTGTCATTTGAGAAACGTCTTGAGATGTGGTATTTTCATCCGTCGTGCCTGGTACAAAAACAGGAGCTTCCGATGGGTTCGTTACATTAGAATTCATAAGTGATGCGCCGTTAGACCACGCGACCGCGGGCGACGACATCCCTTGTTGAGATTTATTAACAGCATCTACACCACCTGTGTTTACGCTCACCCTTCCATTCGTAGAAGTTTTTATATTGGATACACCTTGTAATTTGGATAGCTTGGCATTAATAGACGCAAGCTCGGTTAATTTTTTAGTTTTATCGACCGTTAAAGCATTACTCAACCCTGTCAAACCGTTAGAGGGCATGAGATTTAAAGATTTTTCTGTGAATAGTACCATGGTGTCTTATTATTTATTTAGGTGGGGTCGTCGTACCGCCTGGAAGGACATTATGTGTGTGATTTGGTAGAGATTTATTATTTATACGCACATCTCCATTACCTACCATATTAATATTCGGAGCGTTAATTGTAATTCCGTCAGGTGATAGTTTTATTGACGATGAACCGCACTTCAAAGTTATTTCGTTCGCTGCCTTTATCTGTGTAGCTCCGCCCATTGCGTGAATCGTAATATCACCAGTTCCCATATTATCTAATTCTATGTTATTACTACCGTTTTGAACCGTTAAATCTATTTTACCGTTTTGGGAAGTTAATTCAACGTTACCTTTAGCGGTAGCAAGTATTGAGTTGGGGTTACTGTTTTCCGAATTTCCGATTTGAATGGTATTATCATTTTCATCAGCTATTTGAATACAATCACCTCCCTCCCCAGGAGCATCGTTTAAAACTATTCGTTTATTTAAAGCTGATTTAATTTTAAATTCATTTATAACAACATCACTTTTTTTATCGGACATTATCATCATGTGACCAGCTGGGTGTTTAAATACGTATGAGTCTGGAAGGTCATTACTTCCGTAGACCGCTGCGGTGTCTGCGTTAGGGCATCCGTATGTTATTTCAGAATCGGCGCTGTGGTTATATGCAGGTCTAGCTGGGTCTACTTCTTGTCTAACCTGTTGTTTGGCTTCCGGGTCTTTTTCTCCAACATAATAAGGTTGAGTTTTTTGCCCGAGCATCTCTTGCTGTCCGCCATGGTAAAGGCATCCCATCCAAAAATATTTTGTAGGAGGGTCAGCATAAGGTACTTGTCCTACTAAAACTATAGAATCTATTCCAGGTAAAGCAAATAATCCATATCCGGCACCCCCTACAGGTGACATATAATCACATGGCTGAGGACCGTGAGGCATACCTGGTACATCTACCAAAAGTCTTCCGGCGTGTTCAGTGTCTTGGGTGCCTCGTACAATACCAAAACCAAACCACGGAATCTTATTTGCGGTTTGTGAGGCAATCTCCTCTTCAATAGGGGTGTATCCTTTACCTACGGCTTTGACCTGCGGGCTAACTTCTCCATTCAAAGGCATTATTGTGCTTCCTCCATCTGTAAATCTTTACTTAACATAAGTGCGTCTCTGCTTGTAGGCTCTTTAAATAATTGTAATTTGGTTTTGTACCCCTCCCTAGCATCTATTACGTGTTGAATACCTATAATACTGTATTTACCACTAAGCCAATGAGGAGTTTTTGTTGAGAGTCGGGCATCAAATACTCTTAAAATAATACCTCTTTCTATAAATTCCACGATAGGATTATCTATTTCCGGTATGCCTAATGTCTCTAACTCCACATTCCAAGCTTGTTGTTGCATGGCTGTAGTAAACCAAAAATTATTATCCATTATTTTCTTTTGAATAGCTAGTTTATCTGCCCCTCCTAAGCGCATGAAAGCTGTAGAATGGTCTATTCGTCTACGCAAAATAGTGGTTTCCTTTTCTTTAGGTTTATTATCACTAGTTAGATATTCAGACTGCATAGTGTTATTTAAAGGGTCAATCTTAGCCTCCGGGAACAAAAGATTAAGGAATTGCGGGGAGTTTACTAAAGACGATAGCAATCGCAAATCTTTCACATTCTCAGGACCTACAAAATCCGCTAAAGCCGCGTTCGTATAAAGACCTACAAGTCCTGGCAATAACGCAAGTAAATCTGAGTCTATAACTGCGTAAGATTCAATTTCTTTTTTGTTTAACTGGAATTTTTGGAAGGCATCGGCAAACGTTTGCAACTTCAAAGAAGACTCTCCCTCCCCTTCAGTCGCATTCTCACTGTAAAGACGATTCACTTGGTCTGCTAAAGCAGCTCCAAGAAATCTGTTAACCATTTTCTCTATATTTTTTTCTGTGTTGAAAAACGCTTCGATATCCCCAAAATAACGAGTCATAAAACTAGCTTGAGATATACCCATTAACCATCTAAACTCTCCTTCAAAAACTAAATCAGTTACTATAGAATTGTCTGTAGCGTAATCTATAAATAATGCCGCTTCATGACCAGGCGTTTTACTAGTTAGTTCGGGGAATGAATGGACAGGGTTTATTAAATATTGCGTATAAGTTTTAATAATATCTTTTGTACTGACAAAAACGATAACATGACCTCTTTTCCTGTAGTCATCCTCACTATCTTTAAACGCAGATAAAGGTCCTGAGTCGTCAAACAAAGTGTCTAACTGGGCTTCTGTGAGAAGACTTAAATTCAAAGGAATTAAATCCAATTTAGAAGGGCTTCCTGGGACAAAACTGTTCAGTCCGTTTAATATTTTTTGCAATGAATTGGTAATATGAGGCACAGAACCATCCGTACCTAAAGTTGCAAACAATTCTTTTTTTGCAGGAGGTATTAATTTGGATTCTGCAGGAGGTGGTTTAACTTCACTACCATCTCTTTCAAATGCTACATCAGCCTCGGTGATAATACCTTCGTCTAAAGCCTCTTTAATCGTTTTCTCAAACTTCCATCCCAAATCCATCATGTAGTTCCAGGTCTCCAGAGTGGGTTCCAACGGGATATACGGCATGTTATACACTGGGAAAGTAGTAATACCCAGACCTAAGTCGTTACTTGGGTGGTTAGCAGCCCAGTTAGTATATGGGTTAGATAGATTATCACCTAACAAACTACTTTCATAAACCGGAAGTAGTGATTGTGTTTGCGGGTCATAGATAGGCAGATACCCTCCATAACCTTTAGGGAAAGTGTATGTAGGTGTATCGTTTGTGTAGACTGTATCCCGAAAAAAAACACCATCAGCTCTACGTTGCACCCCTTCTCGTCCCGCATACCTAATCCCTAAACCAAGAGTGTCCCGCACACCTATGATAGAGTTGTACCCGCCATAACCGTCCGCTCCGGTTTGAACCTGTTCATTAGGAAAATTAAAATCTGCTACATAATCTTCTCGTGGGTTCTGCAAATTAACTTGTATAGGGGTCAATACCTCGGCATTTCGTAAAGGCAAATTTCCACCCGTGGCTTTTGCGGCTACATAAGACTCTACCGGCCACTGTTTCGATAAATCTCCGACCGTGTAAGTATATTTTGCGTTTGGGTTAAATTGAGTTAAGCCTTGCGACCTTCTGTAGAAACCCATATCCTCAGGGTTTTTCATCATGTTTACAGCTCCTGGATTAAGCCATAATGGAGCAAAGCCTGCATTAACGGCTTCCGTCTTTTCAGATTCAGTCATAGGTCTTATTCGACGGGGGTAAGGGGCGTCCTCCGGGTCAGGCGGATAATAAAAATCAGTTGCTTGGTATATTTCAGAAGGTGGGTCAAACTCGATAGTATCGCCCTCTAAACCGCTAACAAATAAATTACTAGCGACCGTAAAAGGGAACCCTTCTCCATAACCTACTAAATCTGATACTCCATTAGGGATAGTGTTTGCATCTATTAAAGCAGCTCTCATTGTACCGTTAGTTAAAACATCGGTGTTATACAAGTAAAAGTCTCTCCCCTCAGCCCACGCAGGTTGGTCCAAACCAGTTAATTTAATACTGTCCTTGGGAGTAGAGAATGTAGCTTGTCCGGCGATATTTTCGCCCGTGTATTGAATCAGATACTCGCCAAGAGACGCATCGCAATGAACAACTACTATATCGTTTAAATCAAAACCTTCGGAGTTAACAGGACTTCCTTCAAGATTATTATAGGTTCCACAGCTGCTTAAAGAGCCTGACAATTGAAAGTTGGTGATGTTTCCTACTTTGATACCTTCTGGCTGTGGAGGTTCAGTTCTCTCGACTGTCATTGGCCACCATGAAAGGCTATTACGAATTAAGTCCGGACCCATCCGAATACCAT
>CEQA01141571.1_pt1 | contig 15219 bp, 30 predicted proteins | sample 530501 | NCBI WGS metagenome assembly CEQA01 (sample SAMEA2620227, study PRJEB7988) | marine metagenome | isolation source: saline water (ENVO:00002010), including
CAACAAAGGACAACAAAAAACAGAGAACAAAATGGACGAACAAACTATGGCAAATTGGTTTACAGAAATCAAAAACCTAATTGTAGGTAAAGCAGAGGAAACGGCAGAGCCTGCCGCACAGACAGAAACAGAAGCTCCTAAAGAGGAAGTTAATGTAGATGACTTAAAGGCTCAAATTAATTCGTTGACTGAAGAAAGAGATTCTTTATCTCAAAAATTAAGTGTTCAAAAAGAAAAGTCAAACGAATCTAAGGAAGAGTTTAAAACTCAGTTTGAGCAAATGGCTCAACGAATTTCAAAACTAGAGGCTACTCCTTCGGTTACTTTAGCTGAAAACGAGCCAAAGGTTTCAACAAATAAGCAAGCTCCAAAAGATGATTGGGCTGAGCTTGGAAAAAGTTTATTCAAGTAAAATACAAATAATTAATTTAAAATTTAAAAAAAGTTATGGCATTTTCATTAACAAACAATTTACCTGCTGTTGACCAATACGATGTAAATAAGTACATTGTTTCTCCTTTATTTTTAGGTGGAGAGCTTTTGTCTTACATGGATGTTCTTCCTAACATTAAAGGAACAACAAAGATTGACCACTTAGGTAAATTAACAAAAATTACTAAAGGATTTAACAACGGTGCTTTTGCGGGTGCAGGTTCAGGAACTTTCTCTGCAGTAACTATTGCTCCTGCTCGAGTTGAAGCAGAAGTTGAATTTAGAGCACATTCTTTATTCGGAAAAATGAAAGGTCAGCTTATGAAGGCTGGTCACGATTTTGACAACATTGATGGTTCTATAGTAAAAACTGCTTTACTTGGTCTTATTGGTTCAGGTATTAAGCATGACTTTAATCGTCAAATAATATTTAACGACGTTAACTCTAGTTCATCTAACTTTGATATGTATGATGGATTATTTAGAACTGCAAAAGAGGCGGGTTGTACAATGTTAACTAACGCTGACTTAAGTGGTTCTGCAAATGACGCTGCATTAGCTGCAGGTGGTGGTATTGAGATTCTTGCAGATATGTACGCTGCTGCTTCTGCTGAGCTTAAAGCTGCTCCGGGTCGAGTATTTATGGTAAACGGAGCTATTGCTGATGACTACCAAAAAACTTTAGAGACTGGTTCTAACTATGCTGCTGCAGCTTACGGAGCTTTAGTAGATGGTGGTAAAATGAGCTACAGAGGTATTCCTATCGTAGTTCGTAGAGATTGGGACGCTGTAGTTACTGCTGACCACGCTGCTCTTTCTTTCACTAGCAATGCTACTGAAGATTACTGTGCGATATTAACTTGTCAAAACGCTTTCATCGTAGGTACAGACTTTGATGAAACTCGTGCTGAACAATGGTACTCTCAAGACAACAAGTCTTACCGATTTAGAGTATCTTATATGGTTGGATGTGCGTTACCTAACTCTGAGTTAGCCGTAGTTTATACACCTGACGCTATAGCATAATATAGTATAATGATTAATATAAGAAGGGGTTGGGTTTCTACCCTTCCCCTTTTTTTTATAAAACCTTAATAAAAATAAATAGCATGGCAATTACAGCAATTCCCGTAAACAATGCAGACCACTTTGCTAAAGGTGGTGTGAGAAAAATAGAGATTGCAGACTATACTACAGGTGGGCAAAATATAACATACACTCCCGCAACTAACGTTGCTGCGGGAACTTTAGGCTCTAATATAGTTACAGTTGAATTTGAAAAAGAGAGTGCTAGTATGGCTATATCTTCAACAAGCGAGTTGACGGGTATGCAAACTCATACTATAACTGTAGAAGGGTATATTCCTGATATTACTAATGACAAACTTGAAGCTTTACAACAGCTTTTAGACTCTCCTTTAGTAATTAAAGTTTATACTTGGGACGGAGTAGAGTATTTAGTTGGTTGGGAAGAAAGTTCTTCTTATAGCGCATCACATACAGAGTTCCCTGCAGTTCTTTCTACTTTAGAAACTGCTACAGGCTCTGCATTATCTGACCAAAATGGTTGTTCTTTAACATTTACTTGTATGCAAGTTCACTTGCCTGCAACATTTTAATATTTAAAAGTAAGAAAAAATGGCATTAACAGATTTAGTAACATCTTTCACAGGTCGAAAAGACAAGGTAGGTGGTATAAAGGAAATAAATATTTGGCAGGTATTAAACAGCGGTCATGCGGCGACAGATTCCGCAAATGGAACGGTTGGTACAGGCGTTATAACAAGCTTCCTTCTCCCTTCAACAGCAGGTAATGTTGCAAATTACAAGTTTGCTCAAGCAACGGGTAAGATGGACGTTTCAATGACTCAAGAAAAAGGTTTAGCTTTATGTACAATATCTATTGAAGGGTATATTCCAAACTTAACAAAAGCTGAGTTTAACGCTTTATTAGAACTTAGAGGTAAGTGTTTAATGGCTCAAGTTATTACAAACGCTAAGTACGGCGCTGCGGGTTCAAGAACTCAAAACAACCTTTTAGTTGGGTGGGATAACATTTTAGGTACTCGCGAAAGTTCAGGAGGTTATCTATGGACTGATTTCGGTTTATTTTTAGAGTCTATAGAAGGTTCTACAGGAGCTGAAATGGCTGATGGAACAGGAGCTACAGTAAAACTTACTGCAGTTCAAGGAGAACTTCCATACGCTACAGAAGCATAATATATAAGATTAGTAGGGGGAAACTAAGGAAGTACCCCTCTAATTTCTTATATTTGTCTAATCATTATACCTAAATAATCGTGGCTAAAAGAGAAAGAGACTCTAAAGGAAGATTTGTAGCTAGCTCTACAGCATCTACTATTAATAGAAAAGCAAGTGGTAGGCTTAAGTTTGACATAGTAAACTTAGCTCCTATGCCTGACATTAAAGAACGTCAACATAATATTAACAGCAAACAATATTATAAGTTTGGTGAAGATAACTTGTTCCCTCAATATCTTGCTGAGCTGAAAAGAAAATCTAGCACGCATAGAGCTATCCTATCTCAAAAGGCAACCTACACAGCAGGTAGTAAAATAACTACTATAAACGCAAAATTACAAGACTACATAAATGAGGTTAACCCTTCAGGTCAGTCTTTAAGAAATCTTTTTAGATTAGTTGTAGATGATTTTTACACATTCGGTAATTCATATATAGAGTTTGTTGAATACGATGGAGGGTGTAATATGTATCATATAGATTCAACTATGGTAAGGGTTGGTAGAAATTTAGATAAAGTTTTTATAAATCCTGACTGGACTCACTATGATGTAAAGGATAAAAAAGTTAGAACCGTACCTATGTTTCCTAACTTTCAAAATGGTCGTTCAATTTTAATGTTTAAAGACTATGAAAGTGGATTCCAAAGATATGGTATTCCTGATTATATAGCTGCTGCAGAAAGTGGTTCTATAGAAATAGATTATCTTATACAAAAATATAATCGCTCTAAGTTTGAGAACGGCTTTATGCCTTCTGCTATTATAGAAATAGATGGCTCAATGAGTGATGATGAGGCTGAAGAATTAATCTCTTTAGCTCAAGACAAGCTTACAGGTGAAGGTAATAATGGAAAAATATTATTCCTTGTTCGTGATGGGGCAGGAGCAGGAGGCTCTAATGTTCAGATACTTAAAGATGATAAAGACGGAAGCTTTATGGAGTATCAGGAGTTAACTCGTAATAATATAGTGACGGCTCATAGATGGCAACCTGCATTATCAGGAATTGTATCTAGTGGTAAAATGAATAACACGGGTAGTGAGATTAGAATATCTTATGATTTGGTTATGAGAACTGTTATTCAAGACACTATTGAACAAGTGTTTAAACCTATGAGAGATGCTTTAGGGAAGATTTTAAAAACAGACGCGTCTTCATTAGAGGTTCAGTTTGAATCCCCTATAGGCTTTGCTGCTGATATAGATATAACTAAAATTGCAGATGTAAACGAGCTTAGAAGCCTAATTGGATTAGAGGAAAGAGCTGAATTAGAAGATGTATATTTAGAAGACTTAAAAGGAACAGACAATGGCAGCACACGATTATAGACAGTACACTAATTTAATAAGTAAGAGTGAGGTTATATCTACAGCCATGACTCACTCTAATATGGATTCAGCCTTAATTGATGACAAGGTAATACTTATTGCAGAAATAACACATATTAAACAACATTTAGGTGATTATTTTTGGGGTGAATTAAGGAGAAAACATGACCCGTCAGTAAATTCTTTAAGCGGTAATGAAACAACTCTTTTAAATAACTATATAGTTCCATGTTTAGCTTATTATGTTAAATATGAAATTATAAACGATTTGCAGTACAATACAACAAACTCAGGTATTGTTACTAACGATGATGATTGGAGTGACCCTGTTGACTCTGCTGAAATGTCAATACTAAAAGATGATACCTATAGAAAGGCTGAGATTTTAAGAAAAGACATGATGGAGTGGTTAGACGACACAAAAAACAATGATGTTTTTCCTGAATACGAACACGCTGACAACGATAAATACTTATATGGTGACAACGTAGTTCGTCTTGGAGGTATATTAGCTTATGGGAACAAAATAAACAGACATGTTTCAAAAAAGTTTAACGACAGAAGAGATGAACGATACTATAGCTAAAATAAAAGATACGATAGAAATAACTGCTGTAAACGGTGGAGCTGTAGCTCTTTCTACTATGAGTGAAATTGAACAAGGATTAAGAATATTATCTTTAACGTTTGCAATAGTTTATACGGCAATTAGAATATTTCAATTAACTAAAAAGAAAAAGTAATGCCTACTAACGATTATAACAGTTCGGCTCTAATATATAAAGCTTTATTTGACGCCCTTAATAGAACGCCAACAGTTGCTTTAGTTCCCGAAAACGAAGAGTACAATAGAGATGAGCTTTTACACTATATAGAAGAAAAGTTTAAAACAGGTGTAAAGGGAGGTATAACTGCTGAAAATTTAAGAGCAATACTTCATACCATCGTAAAATCATCTATAATAAAACAAGATGATGAAAGAGTGGGTGTTTTAATGTGTCACTCTATATACATGAGTACGGGGGCGGCAGACAGGTGGTATTACGGTAGTTATAGTTATGGTTGGAGTTATGTTAATTGGAGTCAATACATAACGAACGCAACCTTAACTGACACCGCTCTTCCATCAATATCAGGTATATATTCTCACATGGGAGTTGATGTACCTTTTCCTCTTTACAACTTTACTGTTTACGGAAGTATAACTAAGGCTACAGGTACAGGAATTGTTGACCTAGTTGTTTATTACGCAGATAATGACGACAGCGCTAACGCAACACTTCAAAATGTAGTTCACTTGGCGACAGTACAAGTTGATTGTGCTGTAACAAATACAAGTTACCCTTATTCTCAAGGAGTTACAGGAACAAAAATTATACCTGAAGGTAAAAAGATTTTTGCTTTTATAAGAAATACTAGCTATTCTTCTGCTGAAAAAATAAAAGTTACGCTAGGCTATAAATACACAAGTAAGGTTTCTTCTTCAGACTCATTTACCTTAAGTAGATAGTTTAATGAAAGTAGTTTTAAATAGGCTTTTAGATACAGGGAAGTCAACGTTAGGGAAACTTACAATACACGACGAATTAAAAGAGTGTTTTTCTTGCAAAACCTTAGAACTTTCTTGGAAAGATAATAAAAGAAGCGTATCTTGCATACCTCGAGGCGAGTACCTTGTTACTGCTAGATTTTCAGCAAGACATGGTGAGCACTTTTTAATAAATGAAGTTGAGGGTAGGGAGTATGTTTTAATACATAGCGCAAACTATCATTATCAACTTAGAGGTTGTATAGCTGTAGGGAAAACTTACGCAGACATAGATAAAGATGGGGAGATAGATATAACATCTAGTAGAGATACTATGGATAAGTTATTAGACATTCTTCCTGACTCATTTTACATAACTATAATTTAATAAAAATGATTGAGTACATTTCACAAAACGGAACTGACATTATTGCTATTGTTGTTGCTATTATGGCTGCAGTAAAAGTTATTGTTAGATTAACCCCTTCAGTTAAAGATGACGAGGTTTTTGGAAAAATAGATAAAATTTTAGAATTTATTATCCCTAACTATGGGTCTAAGAAGGAAGAATAGGAAAGACTATAAGGCATCAAAAGATGTCGTTGAAAAAACTAAACCTGTGATTAATCCTAAAATAACAGTAGGAGCAAAGATATTATCTTTTATTGTACCTAAAATGTTTAGGGATAAAAACGGTAAATGGTCTAGCAAAAGAACTATTGGAGGTGTAATAGCAGTAGCTGCAGTACATCAAATTGAGGTGTCTAGTGATGTTACTTGGCAACATTTAGTTATGCTTGCATTAGCTGTCGCTACGGTTTATGCGCCTGATTCTAAGTAAGGGATTACTAAAGGTAGTTTACCTTCGTTTAAAACAACTCCACAAGAAAGCTTGTATGATTTTGCGAAATGCTTTGCGTAAGCCATTGCGTAGCTTTTTCTATCTACACCGCACCCTACTTGCATACCCCAATGCTTTCCATTATATATTACTGAAGCCTCAGTATGGATGTGCCCTTGCACTACTGAGCAGCCAAACTGTAAAGCTTTGTTAGCTGCAGCGTTTCGACCTGAAGTACCTGTTCCGTGAACATAAAGAACGTCTCCTATATGATGGTGCTCTTTAAAGTCCCAGCCTTCAACACCTAAAACCTCATCAAAATCTCTAATCCAAACTTTAGATATTCCGCTATCAAAAGCTTTTCTTCTGACTATAGCGTCATGGTTTCCTATACAAACCTTAGCAATAGGAAAAGCTTCGTGCCACATTTGTATTTTATCTATAGCTCTATCTAACTCTTCACCTGCTCCATACCCATCAGGGTCTTGTCGGTGGAAGGAACTGTAATGAGAGTCTATAACATCCCCTATAAACACAACCTCAGAACATTGAAACTTACGCATCTGTTCTTGGCAATGCTCAAGGTATCCTTCTAAACAAAATGGTTCGTGAATGTCACCTATTACTAAAACATTTCCTGTTGATGGTGACTTTGCTCTTCGGGAACTTTTAATTAAGTCCCACTCAAACTGAGAGAGTCTTGGTCGGTATTGTTTATCCATAACAATGCAAAGGTAGTAAAAAAAAGTAACCCCTGCAAACGCAAGGGCTACCAACTAACTAAAAAACAATTATGCAGAGATAATCAGGGAATAATCAAATATACTACTTCTTTTCTTTTAACCACTCATCAGGAATAATTTTCTCACACCATTTTATGTCATTTTTTTTACACCATTGAGCATAAGTAGTTTTACTTCCCTTTCTTATCTTATTATTTGCGCTTTGAAAAACAAATCTAATATCTAAATTTGGATGTTGCTCCTTGATTAACAAGTGCTTGTCTCTATCAGCCTTTACAAGCCGACCCTTAACCTCTATTATTATTCCGTTAGGTAGTATTATGTCAGGCGTGTAGTGATGGTCACTTGCAGGAATTGTGTAGTTTATCCTTATTGCTTCGTAAGCAATGTCCTTTACCCTTCTCTGTTTCAAGTTCTTCCAAACTCGATGTTCGAGTCCACTTCGGAATCCTGCTTTTACAGCAGCAGTCCTCACAACACTCTTTCTCTTTTTCCTCATGAATTAGTTTTTCTAAGTAAACAGCTAAATCCATAGCCTCCTCTTGAGCATGTACGAGCCACTCTAAGCGACTTAAATCGTTGCGCTCCATAGTAACACCATATTTATTTTTACCCTTACTAGAGCGTGAAAGTATCTTTAATACTACTTCGTTTTCTATTGAACTCATTTGTTTACATTTTGAGTTACAAAGTTAACAAATTCCAACTCTTTTTCCAAAGCTTTCTTCTTCCAAGTAACCATTTCTTGTTTATAGTAAATCATTTTGAAAAAACATTGATTAAATAAAACTAAGCAATTACTTAACTCATCAACCCTTTTTTCCTTTTTATCGTAAACATCAGGGTTTAATCTACCTGCGCTATCTATTAATTCGCTTCTCATTTTATCAACCTCTACTAACATTTCTGAGTAGGCGTGCATAAAATTATTTTCTTCATTTGTTGCTTGCGACTCTCTAAGAGTCTGCATTGCCATTTCCGCTATCTCCATATTCATTTACCTCTATTTCTTCTTTATCGTCTGTTGAATCAGTAATCCAGTTATCCCAAGTCTTTCTTGCTATCTCCTTGTTTATCTCTTCTTGAGATTTCGGCTCTTCCTTCATATTCTAAATGCTCTTTTTTGATTTGAGCTCTCCAAGCAAGGTATTCGTGGTGGTCTTGTTCCCTCCAATTACCTGTAATTCTCATCTGCTCATTTATTAAAAATTCTTTATACCTTCCCATAATTAAAACTTTAATTTTTCTGATTGATTTACATCAACACTTACTGCATTTAGAGGGTCGACAAACATCCCTCCTTTGTTTTCGTTTAGATATGTAAATCTACAACTTTTTGGGGAATACTTCAAATAGACAGGTCTATCCTCTTGAGTAGGCATACCTACTAGCTTTTGAAACTTAACCTTTCTAACATGAAGCTCGGTAGTGTCCCATTGTTCGCTATTTAAATGCCTATGAACAACAATAAAATTATCTGTTCTGTTTGCAAACATTCCTCCAAACTCTACATCATACATAGATGGAGCAGGAACTCTACCTGACTCATCTTTTCTTCTAGCCGCAGTTGTTCCTGCGTGAGTTGTCAATATAAACTTAACGTGATGTTTTTGCTTAAATCTCCTAACATTTGAAAGCATATTGTAGTAGTAATCATATTTACTAAAACCGTTTTCAACCCTTAAATCATTTAAAGGGTCTATTAAACAACCATCATACTTAACAACTTCCATTTGTTCTTCAAACGCTTTTAAGACATCTGTAGCGCTTGGCTGCTCCTCAAAAGATAGTATAGTAAAGTGGTCTAACACCCAATCAATCGCTGTGCTAAACTCATAAGCCTTCATTCTATCACTCCTATCTTTATCAGAGCTTTTTCCAATAAACATCTCAGCTATATCTGTAATCATATCCCCAACGGGCTCATTCTCAGGGCAATAACAAAGCCACTTCCATCCATATCTCATAGAAGCATTTAACATTAGATAAAACATTGTTGTTGTTTTACCTATGTTTGCCATACCCATAATCACATCTAACTCACCCTTCCTATATTTATAGTGAGGGTCTAAGTTTGGTATACCTGTACTTACACCTTTAGGCAATCCATTCCTGAAGATGTTTCCCGTATACCTCTTTATATCATCTCTATCCGTTATCTTATACATCGTAAAATCTTCTTTGAGAGTTAGCTACATCTTCACTAAATGATTGCTTATTTTTTATAGGTTTTTCAGCTAAATATTCCTGAAACTTAGTTGCATTAAAAAGAGTTGAAGGTCGTAAAAACTTATCCCATTCTGTATTAAGCCATTGACCACATTTTGTATCTATAACTCTCATAAAATCTTCTAAGACATACCCCTCGTTTTCTCTTGCAATAATTATTTTAGTAGATGAAGGTGCGTCTCTAAAGTTCTTTTCTGCTTTTAAATTCAAGTAATCTATTACAGCCTTAGCTAAAGGTGAGCTAGTTTTTACGGTTTTAAAATTCGTTTTCTCTACAACCTTTATCTCTTTATTCCCATAACTAACACACCTTATAATTCTTTTATCAACCTCTTTATTATCTTTATAAATCAAAGAAACTGATATTAAATTCTTCTTAGCTAAAGAAGATATAACCCTACTAACACTTGACTTGCTTAAGTTAAAAAACTTAGCGAAATAAGCGTTACTTGCAATACAACCAGACTCGTTATCTAAACTATGTATTTCTGCTAAAAATATTTTTTCTTGCATAGATATTTCATTGGACTCCCAAATTTCTTTCGGAATCCATATTCCCTTGAAACCTCTGCCCATAGTTTAATCCTCCCAATCTTTTAGGATAGCACCAAATTCTTTTTCGTAAGCCTCTTCGTAATAAAGTCTATGTTTGTTGCATGTATGCCAAGCTCCTTGACAAACCTTTGTTACTGCCGCAGGGTTTCTATCTAAATATTTAGCACAACTCCTTACGCTACCAAAGTATATAACTTCTTTGTAGTTATCTGATGTTTCATCAATACAAACAGCTACTACGGGTCTTGAATACCCTCTATTAATTTGTTTGTTTTCCATTTTTTATATCGTTTATTAAGGCTAATATAGCATTACACTTAAACTCGTTACTCTTCCTTTTATAGAGAATGGACGTAACAATTTCTCTATCAGTTCTCGTTACACCTAAAACGTTAGTGTCTATACTATCTTTATACAACTTATAAGTCTTGTCGTAAAGAGAGTAATCCTTAACATATTTTAGCGAATGTATAACTGTAGCGTGATGGCAATTAGTTAAGTTTCCAATCATCTCGTAAGTCATATTAAAGTTTTCTCTAAGGTAATACCTTAAGAAATGTTTTGCAACAACTCCGTCTCTTTGCCTTGATTTAGAGAGCATATCAGCCTCATCAACTCCCGTTAATTTAGTGATAAACCCTAAGGCTTCGTGTAGGTTGTCCCAATTTCTATGATTTATCTTCATTGTTTTTTATATGAAAAGAGTAGTTGTAAATTTTAGTAGCATTTTCAATAAGGTCTTCAATCTTTTTTGAAAAAGGTGACGCTAATTCTAAGCACTTAAATCTAAAGTCGGCTTCCATTGTAATTTGTTTAAGCCTTTTATTCATTTCTGTTTGGGTCATTTTATTTGACATAACTAAACACTTTAAGGGTTAAGTAAAGGGGACGAATCCCCCTTACGAAAAAATATATGAGTAAATAATTAGAAAGGTACGTCTGTAGCGTGATACTCAGACTTGTTTACAGTTGTTGCTGTTTCAGAATCAATCTTCCACGCATCAATATTGTGGTAGTACTTTCCGTTATACTCTCTTGAAGATAAGTTAAAGTGAGTTGTAATAACGTCACCAACTTTGTGAGAATCTAACATCGGCACTTTTTCACCGAACAATGTAAAGCAAACTTCTTTCGGGTATTTATCTTCTGTCTTTACAACAAATGATTTTTTTACCCAATCTTTACCTGCTTGAGTTGTTCCTTTTTCTACGTCTAGGACTTTCGTAAGAGTCCCTTTAATCGAGTTTTGCATAATGTAATTTAGTTTATATTTAAGTTATCGATTTCCGAATTTCCATAATCAATATGTAATATTGCTTTTCTTGCTTGAGCCCTAAAAGTCTCGTTCTTAAAAAGCTGTATTAATATTTCAAATAATTCTTCTTCATCAGCACTCACAGCATATTCCATCTCTAAGTGCTCTTCATTAAAATCTACATAGTTCCCTACAATTAATACTGAAGCATCATTGTTTTCTACTAATGATTTTAACATTTTTTTAAGCATTTCCTTATCATCAAAGCCCATACAAATATACTTTATTTAATTTAAAAAACATAATTTAAGCTAGGAATTTCAAAGGTTTCAGACAGCCTTGAGTCATCTGCTTCAGTACATATCTTTACTAAATCAAAGTTTTCCTGAAACATAGTTAAGTGATTATCATCTTTGTAGTAATCTCCGTAAGCATTTATCGTAACAAGCAAAGCTTCGTGAGATGAGTAGCACTCAGATAACATCTTCTTAGCAGTCTTTTGACCAATTCTTGGGACACCAACAATATTATCAGTTGAATCCCCCATAAGAGCTTGCTCATACAACTTCATCCAAGCGTCATCCTCAGAAATATCATAAAATTCAGATTTATTCCAATTATAATGACAGCCCATAATCTGAAGGAGGTCTTTATCTATACTGCAAATACAAGTGTCTTCCATTTCTGTTTGACATATACCTAAAGCATCGTCAGCCTCAATACCATTAACAACCTCACACGACCATTGATTAACTAAGTAATCCCTAGCATTATCAAGGTGCTCAGGTATAATCATATCCTTACGATTACCCTTGTAAGGTTTTGTTTTAGCTATACGTTTTCTAAAGTTCCCTTTACCTGTTATAAACCCAATATAACTTGTACATTTAGTAGCGTGGAAGATATGTTCAAACATTGAGTCTATAGTTTCATATAGCATTTCAATGTCATCACCTTCATGTTTCCACGCTGCTCTGTACATCATTATATCTGCGTCTATAAGAGCTGTTTTTATAACTCTATTTGACTGCATCAAACGCTTGTTTTAAAGATTCGGATTGTTCTTTAGTGATGTCGTAATCACCCATTCTTGACTTCACAACATCCCCTTTACCATTTGAAATGGCGTCAATCATTGAAGATAATTTTGATGGAGTAAGTTTCAGTTTAGTCTTGAAAGACTCTCTTACTTGAGTAACATATCTATTATCATCCCACATTCCTAAGAACACATCTGCGTTAAAACCTAACTTAGATAGTCCTTTTGTAAGAGCGTCAGTAGATACTTTTTTGAAACATTCATCATCCAGTTTGCCCTTACCATTGTGGGTGGCTATGGATGAGTTTATATCGTAGTAATACTTATCGATACCATCCTTGTACCAAAGCTTTGCTTGATAAGCCAATAAGCCATCACACACCATCCAAAAGTGCTCTGATTCAACACCCCATCCTTGACCTATTTTACCCCAAGCACGAGTCATTTCCCGAACTTGATAGTGAGCGTTAATACTTGTAAACTTTCTTCCAAACCCTACTTCCTTAGTAAAGTTCGGGTCGGTAGTTTGCACCGATTCCCAAAAAGACAAATTATTGTCTTTCTTCTTAGTCATTTTTGCCATAATTGTTTTTAAAAATTAGTCTTTGAGATTATTAATCTCATTTGTTAGTAAAGCCCTATTTAATTCAGCCATACTTTTTACTTGCTCTGCTAAAGGTCTACCTGAGTTGTATTTATTTATCAAGAAAGCTTGATGTTCTTTAGACCTAACATTTACAGGTTCTCGGGTTTCCCAACCCCAAAGTATCGGTTTGTCTTTCATAATACCTACTGTTTGGTTTAAGCAAATATAAGAAAAATACCTGAATTACTAAACACTTTTGTTAAAAAAAAAAGATAGTCTTTCCTATCAGTCATTCTTTGAATACCTTTAGAGTAATGAAAACGCTAAATGAAACGTACACTCTCCTCTTTTAACCAACCGTAAAAGGACTGAAAAAACAAAAAAAACCTTTAGAGTTGGCAGGTAAACCTTTTTGCCCGAAGAAATCCGAGTCTGTTAAATGAGAGTGTTTGTCAAAAAGGTAAGGATTCAACCAAAGAATACCTTGTTACGATTGTTGTAGTACCCCATCTTGTAGGCACTTTTACATCTTCTGTTTTAAAATTCCAACCCAACTCCCTAAGTTGAAATATTGTGGCTGAAAGCCTTGTATTACCCAAGTCTTGTATTGCTTGTATTGACGTAATACTTCCGTAGTTTTTAAGGTATTTAATTAACCTTGTTTTGTGTGTGTCTCTCATAATTTACAATCCCTATTATATTCATTAATAAATGTTACTACAACTTTATATGCTTTATTTATATCGCAAGTCATAACTGCATCTGAAATATGTTCGCTCATGTGTTCTTGATAACACTTATTAATAACAGGCATTAAAACATCCCAAGAACGACTATAATCTACATAAAGTTTACGATACAGCAAGTCTTTTGGTTTATCACCCATAAATTCTGCTATAAGTTTATTATCTCTCATACCTCTTCTTTTAAATCAACGTGAACAGACATATCAACGTGGAATACATCCCAATAATCTCCTACTTCTGAATGTACTGAATTATCCTCACCAATACAAACCATAAGTTTTTCTGTTCCTGTTTCATCATCCTCTAAAAATGATGTTACTGCTTTTACATCATTATACTCAGGATACCACTTTAACCAAGCACCTTTATAAACTGCGTATTCCTCGTAATTTTCTTTAGTAAAACAAGCAAAGTCCCCTACATCGCTAAGTAGATTATGCTTATTCATTATGTCATCTAATTTTTTTGCGTGTTTCTTTAGTACAGCTATGTGTACTTCACTTCTATATCCCATAATTAATTAAATTTATAGTAATTTATTTTTTCTATTTCAAAATCATCTAATTCTTCGTGGTCATCATATTCCCTTTGAGAATTATGATGTTTAATCCATTCATTTAGATTATCAGTAATCGCTTCAGCGTACCTATTACCATTACTTTCCGTGTAATAAATAATATACATTTGTTCTGTTATCATCTTCTTTCTTTTTGTGTATAAGTCCCTTTGTAGTACTCATACTTGTCAAAATACTTTTTGTTTTGATTCTTTTTATCGTAAACATACCAATCCCCTGCGTCTTTAAACCCGAATTGCAGTTCAAACATAGACTTTGTTACAAATTCACTTTTCTCATTTTCCTCCTTTTCTTTTAGTTTATTTTGGTATTTTTCTTTTGCCCATTCTTGTTCTCTACCTTTCCAAACAAGACCTTCTTTTTTCTTCTTTTTGTCGTGTAAAAATTTCATAAATTCACTCATACTTTTATCCTTGTATCCATTTGTATTCTTAGGTATTCTTTACCTTTTTCATCTGTATCTACATCAGCGATATTACAATTTACTAAATTGTCAATTTCTGATAAATCTTTAAATGTATTTATATCTAATTCACATAAATCATTTCCGTAGTAATCTTCAATTTTTATTTTCATAATTGTTGAACGTGGCACTCCACTTTTCGTTAAAAATACTCGTTGTCACTTTATGTACTTTACCCGACAACCATAGGTATCTCTTTCTGTTTTTAAGGCTATTTATAGACGCTGTAATCCCGTAAAATCTTTTTAGATACCTTTGTATCACAAATAAATTTTTACCACACAAAGAGGCATGTATAATTACCTGATTTATTATGCACTTTTTAAACATCACAATATATTTAAGTTATATACTTTGTTATATAGTAATCAGTTTTAAGTAGGGGTATACTCAAAATTAAGCATACCCCCTATCAAACTAACTAACTAGAACATATTTACTTCAGAGTAAAAACCACAATCTCTACAATGTTTATATCTATCATACCCATGACCATACTCCTTTAACTCCCCTCCACAAGAACATAACTCTACATCCTTTACCTTTAAAGCGTTAATAGGCTGATAATCTTTATAACAAAAATCACAACCATCAGTGGTAAGTGAGCCACAAACATCACAACCCCCACTACT
>CEQA01006829.1_pt1 | contig 15045 bp, 19 predicted proteins | sample 530501 | NCBI WGS metagenome assembly CEQA01 (sample SAMEA2620227, study PRJEB7988) | marine metagenome | isolation source: saline water (ENVO:00002010), including
TCCGCATCTGAAAACATAATAATATCATCATCACTACAATGAGATAGAGCTCTTCTTATTGATTCTTTTTGATAGAAATCCCTTCCATAGTCTGGTTGATTATGACGATTAAACCTATTAGTTTGATTTTCAATATATGAATATACTTTCTGCAGCTCTAATTCATCTGTATCAGGAAATGTTAAAAAATTAGTAGGGGTGTCTAGTATTTTATAATTTATTATCTTATCAGCAAACTTGGAAAACCTCTCCTTATTCTCCTCGTAGAAGAACTTTTTAGGTTCTCCAGAATGGGTTACGTCAGCTTCCGCAATTACAAAATAATCTACACAATCGTATAACGTATTAAGCCTAAGCTCTAAAATATCAAGCTCATTAAAAAAATTAAAACAATCATAAATTTTACTCATTACCTTCCCTATCAATATAAGTGAATTTACTGCATTTATCCATTTCCATAGCCCAGAACCCATCAGAGACATTCCACCTACTCCAATACTTAGGAGCAATTACTGTTTTAGAAGGTCCTAATGCTGCTGGGAAAACACCAAATGCAGAATTTGATATTATTAAAGTCTCCGCAGTAAATAAATTTTCAAAATGTTCTATCATACTTCCAGAGAATATCTTACCATTAGGTATTAAGGTTAAAGCGTAAGCTGGGTCATCTGTTACAATCTCTACCTCAGGGTTTCCTAATCTTTCTAGAGCCATATCCCAATATTTTTTAGGAAGTAGTAAATCTGGTACGGATTTATACTCCCCTCCTCTAATATTGCATATTACTTTTCCAGGAACTACTGGATTTCTATCCATTACAGATTGAAAATCTAGCCATTCTTTAAATTTTTCTCCATGCTCATCAAATAATTTTCCGTAATGTAACAATCCCTCTAACTTAGTATTATCAGGTATTTCAAAAACTTTCGGGTCTATATCACTAATATTACAATCATGGAAATTAGGATGGTAAGTATGTTTTTCTTTATAGTAATTATCAATACCTTCAGGTAGTTTAGTTGGAGGACCTCCCTCAGGACTCTCCCCTCCTATCACTTTCTTACCGAAATCTATATCTAAATTAGGTAATTTCCATCTTTCAGGATGACCTATACCAAACTCATACCCTAAAGTATCAGCTAAGTATCTTGTAGTAACATACACCCAAGTTTGGTCTCCGTGTCCTTGTCCGTAATAAAGTTCTGTTGTAATCATCTTTTATAAAATTCTTTTAATTCTTTTAACTGCTCTGTTATATTTTTTGAATATATTAAAGGAGCATTTTTTAAACATTTATCTTTTCCTATATCTTTAGAAATTATTTTAATTTCTTTACCGTATACTTCTCTCATAGTTAGTAGTAAATCATATTTAGATATTTCCTCACCACATATAACTGTCTCCGGTGAATATAAATCCCAATTTTGCATCAAAGATAAACATTGTTTAGCCCATTCTAGGGTTGTATTTCCATTCCAAAGAGCTTTTGAATATCCGGTAACCTCTCCTTCTTGAGATAAGAACCATTCTAACAAACTTGAAGTGCCTTCTAGCTCAGGTCCTATGATTGAAGTTTTAAGTGATTTTGTTTTAATGCTTAGAGTACGAATATAATTACCTGCTATATTTTTAGATATACCATAAGCATCATCATCCATCTCACAATCTGTTCCTGGATGTATTACCTTACAAGGAGAATGGGTATCAAGCCATATAGGTATTTCCCAATTAATATCAAATTGAGTAGTCTTTTGAGGAATTGCTCCTATACAATTAACAATATAATCTCCAGTAAACTTGTAAATATTACTTTTAATATCTAACCATCTCCCAACTTCAGTTTCAACCTCTACGCCTTTAGATTCTAAATATTTAACGGTCATATGACCTAGCATACCTTTATGACCTAACACTAATACCTTCATGGTTTATAAAAATTTTTGGATTCCAAATATTCACATAATTGGTCTTTACTTATACAGTGGTCTTTAGAGGAATATTCATGAGTTGGAAATGAAACTTTATTAATATCTTTATTAGGATGTAGTAGAAAAATATTATCTTCCTTAATTAATTCCATCCTCCTAACCTCTTCACTAGATGCCATGATTTCATGAATTTTCTCACCAGTTCTAGGTTTTGTAATACTATATTCCAGTCCAAACTTTTCCTGGTAAATATCAAATAAATCTTTAACCTTAAAGGATTGTGCTATTGGAATAATGTTACATCCTGCATAAGATGTAGATTTCATAATAAGGTCTACAGCATCCTCTACATCTAACAAGAATCTAGTCATATCCTTACCATATAAAGATAGGGTATCTTTTTTATTAATAAAATTCCATATAAGAGGTATAATAGAACCTGTTGAGTTTGTAACGTTTCCATATACTGCAGTGGTAAGTTTACAATTAGAGTCTCCTACAATAAAACCTTCACCTGCAACATATTTCATTGCTCCATATAAGGTAGTGGCTGCTCTACTTTTATCTGTAGAAATAAAACAAGCCGATTTAAAATTGTTAATTTCAGCAGCTAATCTTGAGTTAAACCCACCATCTACAATAGTTCTAGAAGCCTCTTCATAGTTATCATTACACGCTTCTATCTGCTTTAAAGAAGCAGCAAATATTCCAATCGTATGACCTTTAGATTTTCTAATTAATAAATCTTTATTTCTAATATCTCCTACTATGAATTTAACTGAAGGATAATCTTTCTTCATATAGTAATGCTTGGCTTCGTCTCTGGAATATACAGTTATTTCATTATCTTTATGCAATCTTTCTATTAAATTTCTACCTAAAAATCCTGCTCCTCCGGTTATAAATATCTTTTCATTCCTCATCTATACTTCTCCCTAACTTCATAATCACATGTGAAAAAAGTATATAAACATCTTTCAATCATATGAGCTTCTCCTACTACAGATTCCCACATAAGAAGTTTTCTAATCTGCTCGTAAAAATTCTTGCTGTACTTTAAAATATTCTCCTTAGGTATAATATAACTTCCTCCTGGAGAAAATCTTATGTATTCTGGAAACTCAGGATTTACAAATACATCATTAAGAAATGCGTTTGTATTATGAAAATGCTTAGACGGGACATGATTAAAATACCAACTATTATTAATTTCTAAAAACCCTCCATCTGGAGCCATTCTACTTCCTATTCCATTATGAACCTCTGGACCAAAATCATGTAACTCCGTAAAAGTTGTATTATTCATTAACTCGTTAAACTTTTCTTCTCCACAGGTTCCGTTGGAAAGTCTATTTCCATTTTCATCCAACCTAGGAGTTCCAGAATCCTTTGGCCACATAATACACGCTCTACAGAAGATAGTACAGTCAGGTAAATTATCGTAATGAGTTACAATAAAATCTAACATGTCATAAATATTTTGACCTACGTTTAGTTGATGCTTTACCTTTTCGGATTCAGGAAATCTATGAAATTTATCATAAATCAAGTAGTTATCAGTATATTGATGAACCCAAGAATCTTCTAAATTCTCCGGAAGCCAATTATAATCACTAACTACTATAAAATTTTTATGTATTTTTTTATTTTCCATAATTAGGGTACTGTGCGTTGGTTCCGAAATGTCTATGAAATGCGAAAGGTTTAATACCTTCAATTTCTGGAATCATTGACTCATGGGAAAAATATTTCGCTACATCAATGTCTGCAAATTTAATACCATTCTCTAAATATTTGTGCCTATAATTAACACAAATATATCCGTCTTCATTATAATAACCGTGAAATGCCTTCCACTCTAAGTTTAATTTTATAGGTAAGTCTAAAAGCTTTTTACTTCTTAGAGACACACTATTTCCTACTCTAACCAGCTCTCCATCTTTAGCTCGGAATGAAAAATCATCTTGAGGCATCGGCCAAGGTGCTCCAATATAATCATATTCTAAAAACTCATCTCTCCAGGAGTCTGCATTAACGACAAAACCGTCATCATGAATTAACATGCAATAATCAGTTTCTATATGTTTAGGTAGTTCATAGATAGCGGCATAATTCCATTCATCTATGTTAGACATTTTAGGACAAAATTCATGCTGAATAAAATCAGGTAAGTTATCTGGCTTAGTGTCGGATATTAATTTTACAGACCCCCATTCAATATCTTTACTACTATATTCTAACGCTTTTATCGATTTGTCCAATTTAATAGAAGATAATATTACCAATGTTATATTTTCTAATTTTAACATTTATAACTCCGATAATGCTGGAAGTAGTTTATCTTTATCAGATATGATAGGGGAAGAAACATTCCAATCTATCCCTAAAGAAGGGTCATCCCATTTAACCCCTCCTTCATCTTCCGGATGATAAAAATCATCGCACTTATACAAAACAATATTTTCAGATTCTAAGGATGCATACCCATGAGCAAATCCTCTAGGTACCCAAAGTTGCTGATTATTATCCTCAGTCAATAAGGCTGAAACGTGTTTTCCAAAAGTAGGGGAGTCAGGTCTAATATCTACAGCGACGTCTAGTATTGACCCTTTTACACATCTTACTAACTTTCCTTGAGGGTATTTCTTCTGAAAATGCAAACCTCTAACTACTCCCTTGGTTGAGAAAGCTTGGTTATCTTGTACGAACTTAGTGTTTATAACATTTCCACCAAACTTATCATCATGAAATACTTCAAAAAAATAACCTCTCTCATCTCCGAAAACAGTAGGTTTTATTAAAACTACATCAGGAATTTCAAGTCTACAAAATTGCATTTTCTAACTCCTTGTCAATATAATTAAAAATATCTTCAGTGTAATGAGGTGAAGCACCTATAAAGAAAACTCTATCTAATACTTCATTAGAGTTATGGTACTGTTTATAATCATCTAAATGAGAATATCCGGGATGTATCAATATATTCCCTGCAAAGTAATTTCTAGTTTGTACTTTAATACTTTCAAAAAGATTTACTAACCAATCTTTTTGGGTTTTATCTTTACATACTATGGGAGTGCCAAACCAAGATGTTTCTGAATCAGATAATTCTTCAGGCATATGAACATCAGGTAAATGTTTTTTAATAATTTCCTGAAGACGGTTTTTACTGTTTACTCTATTTAAGTGTATCTCTTCCCATTTAGTAAGCTGAATAAGACCAATAGCTCCCTGCATATCTAAAGGTTTCAAATTATACCCCATATTTGTAAAAATATATTTATGGTCTACAATCCCATCATATTCTTTTAACCAACTATCGAATCTATTTCCACAGGTTCCGCAGGATAATAAATTTGCAGACCCTACACAATAACAATCTCGACCCCACCAAGCTAAACTTCTAGCCGTATTAACTATTTCTAAATTGTTAGAAGATACCATGCCACCTTCACCTGTAGAAATATGATGGGCTGGGTAAAAAGAACAGGATGCAGCTATAGCATAATCTGTAAGATACTTACCTTTCCATTTGCTTCCTAAGGAATCGCAATTATCCATTATAATTTCTAAATTATATTTTTTAGATATTTCACACAGCTTATCCATGTTTGGAGGGTTTCCTAAGACAGGAGATACAAAAATAGCTTTTGTTTTATCTGTAATTTTATCTTCGATTAAGTTTAAATCAAAATTTAAGGTATCCATTTCTATATCGATGAATACAGGTTTTAAGTTAGCTTGAACTACAGGAGCTATAGTTGTAGGAAATCCTACCGGAGATATAATTATCTCAGACCCATCCTCCCAGTTTAAAACTTTTTTAATCGCAGCTACCATAACTAAATTAGCTGAGCTTCCACTATTAACCATGACGGATGATTTTAAATTAAATTTTTTAGAAAATCTAGTTTCAAACTTATTAACGTTTTCTCCAGAAGATAGCCATTTTCCAGTTAAAAAGGATTCCAACGCTTTTTCAATTTCTCTATTATCCCAATACGGACCTGAGTAATATACGGGGGTTTTTCCTGGTATAAATTCCTTATTTGAGTTATAAATATATCTTAAAGATTTTTTATCATCTGATATACTTTCTACTAAGGATTTAATCTTGTCTTGGGTGGAGTTATTCATATTTCGCATTTACGTAATCTACTTCTAATTGCTTTTGTTTAGCTGTAAGAGTGTGGGTCATTTGTCCTGCCCACTGTTTATAAACTACGCAGGCACTATTTATTATAGTTGGCTCCCCATAAATTTGAAAACATCTTTTATAGTAATCACAATCACCCATCCAGTTTAATTTTTCAAACATTGGAAGTCCTTTGCAGTTATACAAAATTAAACCACTAGGACCTCCTAGCTTATTATTCCCTTTATGGATATCTTCAGTGTATCGAGGGATTACATTGTTGTAAAAATAATAATAATCTTGAGTATGAATTCCCTCACACATAGCCCATTTAAAATTATTCTCTTCATATGTGGAAACTATAATATCAATAAAACTATCATGGAAAAAATAATCGTCCTGAAGCATAGGTTTTATAATAGAACCTTTAGAGTTTTTAATAGCGTTATTTAAATTACTCCCCCAATATCCTCTATCTTTCTCATTTCTATAATATGAAATATTAAGGGTTTTAGAGAATTTATCACAAAGCTTTTCAATTACATTTGAGGTGCTATGGTCAGATATTACTACATCTATAAGATTTTTAGGATAGTCTTGCCTTTCTATAGACTCTAATAAATGATTTAAATTTTCTTTACCGCCATCCTTATTATCATAAGTAGGTATAGCTATTGTTACTGTTCTGGTTTGCATAATTTCTTATAAGGTTTTTTAGCTCTAATTAGGTTAGCATGGTTATTAACCATTTCCATATCAACTTTATGTTCATTAATAGGGTTTTCCGCATTATACACGTAATTTATATCACGAATAAATCTATAATGCTCTTCCCCTGCCATCTCTAGCATAGGGTACATAAAACATAAATCACCACTCCACTGCCAGTAATTACCCTCTTCATCTTTTAAATCTTCCTCTTTAATAGCTCTCCACAAGAAGGCTCTCCAAGTTCTGAGATGAGTACCTGTCCACCTTACATTTCTCAAATTATCAAAGCCTTCCTGCTTTTGAGAAAATCCAAGTGTTCCGTTAGAGTACATAAAACTACCATTAGTAATCCATACATCATCATCTTCATATAGTTTAGCAACTCTCTCAAATACTTTATCATCTGGAAGAAAGTCGTCTCCATCAACTTCTATTAACACATCATTATCCTTTATATCGGGATTATGTCTTATAGTTTTATCAAAATTTCCTGTCTGATATAGCTTTTTATCATGGTCATCAAGCAAAATAAATCTATCATCATCTTTTATAAATTCTTGTACTATTTTTTTAGAGTTGTCTGTAGATAAATCGTGAGTAATGTAGCATACAAAATCTTTGTAACTTTGGTGTTTTATTGTATTTAAACACCTTTCAATATATTTCTCAGCATTGAAGAATCCTGTAAGTATTTTTAGTTTCATATTTTAAAGTATTTTTTTATTAGGTTTTTAGAGTAATTCTCAGATTCGATATCTAAAATTTTAAATGCATTTTTAACAAGGATATCATTTTTAGTAACCCATTCTGAATTTTCTTTTTTGCTTTTTACAGCTATGTGGAGAGGTTTGTTTAGTATTTCTGCAAGAATTTCGCAAATATTGATAACACTAAGAATTTCTACGCCTGCAATGTCTATTACACCTCTAACAACTTTGTTAATGATAATATTTACGATTGCTACTAAATCTTCTATACCAAGAAGAGACCTTTTTACTCCTTCATATATTACTACTTTTCTACCATTTACTATTTTATCTTTTAAATGGTTAATTAAATTATTAGAATTTCCCGTGTTACTTACTAATTGAGGTACTCTAAAAATAGCATACTCTTTCGTATTATTTATCACGAGTTGTTCCATTTCTTTTTTATGATTATAGTACGGACTATCTATAGAATCAATAAGTACAGTACTAAAGTAAACAAATTTTTTATTAGGATATGTCTTGATAGCATTTAAAATTACTTCTCTTTCCTTATTAAATTGAAATATATCAGTCTCTAGAGAGTTAGATACTCCAGAAGCTAAAATTACATAATTAGGATTATCGAAATCTTTAAATCCCTTTGCTACCAACCCATTACCAATTATCATAATCTAAAACCTTTTTCCATTTTTCCAATATATCAGAATTGGAAGACAAAGTAGTAACTTTATCAATATTCTTATTTCCTTTAAACTCTATTCCAAGAGCTTTACACTCGTGAGAGACTAAAGATGCACATTCACTCTTAGATGATTGATATACTACGTCTATTTGAGAATAAATTTCATCTCTATTCTGAACATACCCATTAAATATTACTCTACTTCCATCTACAAGAGGTTTTACTTGGTTTTCCCAATAAGGGTTATTAGTAACTAATCCAAATAATAAAACTTTATCACAGTTATCGGCTAAAGCTCTTTGTATGGATACATGAGTATTTTTATTTATATCGATACTTCCTATAATTCCAGCTACTTTCTCAGGAGTTTCTTTTCTTTCTCTGTTTATGACTGGTAATACATTAGGAATTACGGTTCCAGGAACTCCTTGCCAAAACATTTGGGAATTTGAAACATAAACAATCTCATCCCAATAAGATTTAACAGTTTTTATAGGGAATATATCTTTTTCATGACATGATAAAATTACTTTTTTAGATTTTTCTGGTCTATGGGGAATTTTAAAAAAATGGCTTATTAAAATCTCACCTTCCTCATTAACTGCACAGTTTTCCAAAACGTCGGACTTGCATTGACCTAAGTGATATGGGTGAGGACCATAGAAAGTACAATCTATATTATTCTCGTTAAAGAGATTGCATAAATTTATAAAGGCTGTTGTAGAGCCTCCTGGATTAGACCATCCTGATATAATTTTAACCTTTGTCATTATCTATATTCATAAGTTCTTTATATAAGCCCAACCTATGATGGACTACTTTGTTAATATCAAACCTTTCATCTACTATCGCTTTTAGATTTCTTCCCATTTCTCTTGCATGTTTTGGGTCTTTTACACATTTAGAAATTGCTTTAGTCCAATCAGATTTTTTATTTTCCTTAGACACCAAATATCCGGTTACTCCGTTTTGAATAATCTCATCATATGCGCCACAATTAGTAGCAATAAGAGGAATACCATAACGACCAGCTTCCATAAGTTTAATTTCAGATTTCGAATCATTGAAGTTGTTCCATTCTAGAGGTGCAATAGCCAAGTCTATATTAGTATACATTGCTCCATATGTATTAGAAGGCATAGCTTGATATATAAACCAATTTTTATGTTTTTGAGGTCCTACTAAAATTCTAGTGTACTCATCCCAAACCTTTTGCTGCCAATCTTCTCTACCTTCCTCTCCTAAGGGAGGTCTGCCATAGAATCCCCATCTAATGTTCTCAGCACCTACTCTAGCATTTACGCTAATCCCTAATCTAGGAACTTGTTTAACATCTTGCTCATGGTGAATACCTCCTACCCATCCAATCTTACAAGGTTCTTTCTTAGAAGTTCTATAATGTTTTGCCATATTCCAACAAGGTAAATCAAAATCTATGGCATTTTTAACTACAGCTAAAGTACCTCTAACATAAGATGATATTCTATTTGCAAACTTTGACTGAGTTACTGTAACTAAATTTGCGTTTTGATACATTCCTATAGTAAGCTCAGCCAATTTTCTCTCTTGGTAAATATCATATAGTCTATGACCTGGGTAAATTTCTGTAAGTAGGTCGTCCGTATCGTAATGAATAAAGCAGTTCTGCTCCTTCGCTGCCTTAAATAATTCAACCATAAAAGCGGGTCCAAAGTTAGATATATTCTGAGTCATCATTATATCGCACCACTCCATATCTTCATGAACTTTTTCATATGTGTTAGTAGTGGCATCCCAGTTTAGTGGATTTTTATTAAATCTAATTTCTACCTCATCACCACAATGCTGTTGAAGTTTTTCAAAAGGCATAATTGCTCTATAATAGCTACACCCACCTTCATTTGCGGGAACTACTAATATTTTTAATTTCTTTTCCATAATAATAAAAAAGGACCACTTTTAAAGACGTGTAAAATGCTATCCTTAAAAGCAGTCCAACACAAAAAAATAACTACTCTAACCCTTTAAGGTGTGAGAGATAATCGTCTCCTTCATCGCTTGACGATTCAGTTGACGTAGATGCAACAGCTTTAACCTGCTCTACGATATCTTCTCCGGTAATTTCCATAGCCATCTTCTTTAAGTCTTCGTAGGAAGCTACTTTAACAAGACCTTGAATATCATGCAATGAATCCATCCAAGTTGCTATTTCCATATCATTTCCGGCTGGAGTTTTAGCCGGTTTTGGAGATGATTTATCATAATTTGGCCATTCCCCTGATTTATCCTTAACAATTTTAAAATCATTACCGGTTTTCAAATCTGTAATATCCCCGAAATCTTCATCAAAAAAGCAATCTAGAATTTTACTGAATAGTTTAATACCTACAGAAAGGATTTTAACTTCTCCTGTCTCGCGCTCAACTGCGTTTAGATAAAAACGTTTACGAGCTTTAATCTGACGAGCTATAGCCATGTTTCCTTCGTCTTTAGTGTTCCAAAGCTTAAAGCTAAGGTCGCAAAGAGGGCAATCATCACCTTTTACTCTTGGGCAGTGATGGTTTTTTTCATTAATACGATGAATAGCTGTCTCTGCATAGAAATTATCATCAGGGTTTTTAGCCGGTAGGACTCGCACTTGTGTAGTGCCTTCTTCCATCATTAAAAACTTCTTAAGGAAGTCCGCCGTATCTCCGGCAGGTTGTTTATTGATTTGATTATATTTTTTGCGTAATTCTTCGATGTTTACCATGTTATTATTAGTTGTTTAATTAGTTGAAAATAGTTTTGCTTCAGCTCTTTTATTAGCTGATATTTGTACTAGACAATCTTTTTGATGGTCTAGTGCGTTAATAAGGCTTTTAGCAAGAGAATACCTGCTATCCGCGGTTGCTAACTCTAGTTTAGCCTGTACAAGTTCGGGAACGGATAGGACATATGAATTTAAAGCTCCTTGTGTTGCTTTCTCCCCATTAAGTTGAAGTTCCGCTCTTCTTTTTTCCATAACTTCAGATTCTTTTTTGTCTAATTCTATAGATTTTTCATCTCTAACTCGTTTTGCATAAGAGAGAAGAGAAGCAAAATAAGAATAAATTGCAGAATGATTCATTAATGTAGATTCGATATCAGAGTCATTTATCTGCAAGTACTTTTTTGAAATATTTAAATATTCGTTTTCAAAGGTTCCGTATAGATTTATAATTTCGTTATTCATTGTTCTTTTTATTATAGACATTTTTAAAAGATTTTGAAAATATAAATTCAAAAAGTTCTGGGTTTAGCCCTACTAACATTTGCATCATATTAGATGTAATAGTTGTTAGAAATTCGTTTCTTATTCCAGGCATTTCATCATCATCGCCTAATCCAAACAACTGATAACCTACATGTAAAATTTCATGAAGTAGTGTTCCTTTATAATCAACCTCCTCTTGATTAGGGTCTAAGTAGATTGTATTAGTAGCCAAATCTACATACCCATAACATTCATCTCCATCTACATCATTTAATTCTTTTTGAACTATGTCGTAGGATTTAAATCCTATGTGTAAAATTGTTGGGTGTTTGTATTCTTTCATTATTCTTGCCCTATTACTAGTCTTTGATAATCCATTTTAGCCGGGATAATAAATCTTGCCCTGCCATTTCTTGATTTAATTATGTAAATTCTAGATTTACCTTTGTCGAATTCTTCTTCGTCCTGATTAATTGAAATAACTAGGTCACAAACACGAGTTTTTCCATATGAGTCTGCAAGTTCTGTGTCCGTAATTAATCTTACCTTTTTTCCCTCTCGGTTTGTTTGTGTGGCAGTCCACATTAAACATTTATGTTCAATAGCTAACCCCCTAAGCTCTTGAGCTAATCGTTCTTGAGCTTGGTACTCAGCCATCTCACCATCAGTTGCTAGTAATTCTAAATAATCTACTATAATTACATCAGGTGTAAAGTTTTCATAATTACTTAATTGATTTAAGTAAGCACGAAGTTGATTTACAGTTGCTCTCTTTGTGGGAAATTCTTTAATTTTAAGTTGACCTCTATCCGGAACTGTAGTTGTTACCTGCTGTAACCTATTTTTAAGGTCATCACAGCGGTCTTTTAGCTGGTCTTGGCGAATACGTGAGAAAATACTATCGAGCCTCTGAGCTACTCTATCTTCCGCCATTTCGAGAGAGATATAAAGAACGTTAGCCCCATCTAAACATGAACGAACAGCTTGGTTGGCAAGGTAAAGAGATTTACCTACTCCAGGAGGAGCGACTACCATTGCTAACTCCTTAGATGCCAACCCGCCTTCAAGTGCCTCATTTAGAGATTCAAAAATTGTTCTATGTTCAGCACTATGTGTATTTGAGTTTAAACGAGCCCAACGCTCTTCAATATCAGAAAAATAATCCAATCCTAAATCGACATTACGACTTACCGTCATTGCATCTCTCATAATTGGTTCAATTTCTGAATAGTTCTTAGATTTAACCATCTCAGCTGAGCGAATAATAGCGTCTTTTAAAGATTGCTCTTTAGCGAATCCTTCTACTAAATCTAAAAGGTAATCTTCATTATTTAAAGATTTTTCATCTAAACTGTTTATAAGATTTAATTCATCTCTATAGTCTGAAAATAGCTCATTAGAGGTTTTAACCTTTTTTACATCCTCTAAAATAAAATCATCAGAAGGAAGCTTTTTATACTTAATATAGTAATCTACTATAATCTTATACATCTTCTGATGTGATGGATATTCAAAATACTCAGCTTTAACCATAGGCATAGCTTGAGTAAGGAATCCAGTGTCTGATTTAGATAAATATATAATACCTCGTTGGATATTATCTGATAATTCATATGTGGTAGTCATTATCTTATAAAAGAGATTAGGGTATAAAAATATTTACAAAAAAACTAATACTTTACCAATTATTACCAGTTGACCCAAATCCACCTTCATTCCTAGATGTTTTCTCAGCGAAAAAGGTATCTTTGTCTACCGAGTTTAAAATAGTATCTGGAATTTCATTAATTACCATTTGGGAAAATCTCTCACCTTTAAGTATTACAAAAGGTTCATGCATTTTTATATTTCTAATAGCAACCATAACAGGACCTTTATAGCCACTATCAATGGTACCTGGAGCGTTTGGTATTATAACCCCAAGCTTAGAGTAAGAACTTCGTAACCTAATCTGACCCTCATACCCTGGTGGAATATCTATTCTTAGTCCAACGTCTACTAAAGTAGTTTGTCCCGGTTCTATTTGTACATCCTCATTAGAGTATAAATCAAAACCAGCATCATTATCATGTTTGTAGGTTGGGTCTGGGTTTTGAGAAGTATTTAAAAAATTTATGACTGGCATTTAATTATCCTTTATATTATGTCCATCTTCGGACCTTTTTCTATCTGTATCTGACATTGCTTTAGCTATTGTCTGAGTTAATTTTTCAGAGGATTTTTGACGTACTCTGGCTTTTTTAGAGTCTACCTTTTTAGCAAGACCTTGTTTAACAGCTACTTCATGGTTTATTTGGTAATTAGTATATGGGGAAACACCAGATTTTCCTTCAAGAGCTTTTCCAGTATTTTTAATTTCCTGCTCCATCCATCTATGTTCGGTTCTAGCTTTATCTCCTTCCCCCCTACCATCGGTCAATCCTAAGCCGTGTGCGTTTATCTTTTGACCGTATGCGGTTCTTTCGGAAAGTTTTCCGCATTTAGGACACTCTTGAGGTTCTTTATATTTAGAGCCGCTTACAAGGTCTTCAAAAACCTCATCGCAGGATTTGCAGTGATAGCTGTAAAGAGGCATTATAATTTTTCCGCAGTAAAACCTATCGGCTTTTCTTCTTGTCCCCAATAATAAACCATTCCATTAATTCCTAGTTTATCCTCATCCATAGCCCCTTCTAAATATGCAAAAGGCATTTCAGCATCTCTAAAGTTAATACCAAAGTCTACAATACCATTGGGTGTAACATCCCCGTGTGACGCAAATATACGAATACGATTCCATTCTACATCCCAAACTCGACGAAGTCTAACTTCAGAGTACATGTCTAAAATATCCCACTCATCTTCTTGGAATTCTACAATTAGTACGGGATGATTGTCCTCAGGAATTAAAGTCCACATACCTATTAAATCTTTAGAGTCCCATGTTGGAGGGGGAGTATAACCCTCCCCTCCAGGACCACAGGCTCCTAGTAAAAAGATTAATAAAACTACCAATCTCACAGTTCACATACTCCATCAATACAGTTATCAATAGAGGATGCTAACTCTTCAATCTTACCTCCTGTAATTAAAGCATGTAAATCAATTGAAGTATGGTCTACTATTTGCAATGGTTCGTTTCCTCTAGAGCCTGCCCTATAAAAGGTTACTCCCTTTAAATCATGGACTTGAGATAGTAAATCGTCATATAAATTTTCCGACTTATAATCATTAGGAAGGTTGCAAGTTTTAGAAACGGCTGAATCGATATGAGCTTGTACAACTGATTGAACTTTCATATGTTCCTCAGGAGTAACATCATAAGCACCTACGCAGTGAGTTAAATCTCTACCCCTTAAATACATATCTTTAAATAATGGGTCAATTACAACATTCTCATTAAAAACTCCAGGAGTTGTGGTTTTCCAAGTACGTTTGTAAACGGGAGCAAAAATAGGCTCTAGTCCTGTAGATACCCCTAAAACCATGCTGATAGTTCCTGTAGGAGCTACTGTCAACATTACCGCATTTCGTAAACCGTTCTTTTTAATATCTGCTCTAATTCGTGCAGGTATTGTTTTCATAAACTTTTCATTTTTTAATTTACTGAAGTCGTAATTTTCAAAACTACCCTTTTCCCTTGCAAGGTACATAGAAGCCTTGTAAGCCTCGTTTCTAATAGTTGC
>CEQA01011461.1_pt1 | contig 14988 bp, 18 predicted proteins | sample 530501 | NCBI WGS metagenome assembly CEQA01 (sample SAMEA2620227, study PRJEB7988) | marine metagenome | isolation source: saline water (ENVO:00002010), including
TGTTCAGGGAAACCCTAATCAACCTTATTCTTATTGGGTTGGTGGCAATTCTGGTAGATTGCAGATTAAAAACTTTAATTATGAGTCAAGTATAATGCCGTTAGTATCATATACAAACGATACAATAGCATCTGCTTCTTTTTCTGAAACAGCATCTTTGTCTAATACTACTTGGAAAGATGATGGAAAGCCTACTAATACATATATACAGACATATACAGATACAAATTTAGAAGGAATAAGTTATCATACATCGTTAATTGGAGGGGCTGCTACCTCTAGAGAACGAGCTGTTTCTATGTGGGTGTTTTTAAGAGAAGACCAACTTTCTGATGAAGATGTAAGCTTATTTGAATGGAGACCTGCTAACGCTGCTAACGCTGCTAACACTACTAGGACTGGACTAATTTCTACTGGAGCTCTTGGCACTGGAACTATGAGGTTTAGATGTGTTGGAAGTACGGGGACTGGTGGTAGGCAAGGTTCTGGTATAATAACTTTAAATATTAAACAATGGTATCATATTGTTTTAAGAATGGCTGCTGATGGCTTGGGTACTGAATTTACAGTTACGGTTAATAATGTTGCTATTATTAACGAAACTCTTGCGACCTCTATTAACACTTCTAGTAAAGTTTTTTCTATATGTCATAGATTAAACGCTTATGTTGATGAGGTTGCTATTTGGAAAAACCCTATATCTGTAGCTAGTATCAATCAAATATATACTACATATGGTAATCCTACTACACACCCTAATCAGCCTGATTTGCTAACAAAAACAGGTGATTTGGCTATACTTGATTATACACAAAGCCAAGTGGATGATTTGGTTGATTATTGGAAGATGGGTAACGAAGAATACGACGCTATATTTCCTGATGGTAATAGCAGTTCTTCTTCTACACAAATTAAAGATGGTCATTATGTTGTAGATAATAAAAGTTCTACTTCAAGGGATTTGGCTGGAAATAGTTATGCTTATGACAGGTATCCTATTATTAGAAGGACTACAGGTTTTCCAGAAAAACAAGCAGACAGGGTGTTTACCAAAGATTGGGAAAGCGAAACTGATTATGGTAATATATTGGGGGATAATTTAGCAATTAATCCTACAAATTTTAAGCTAACAGATGAGTCTGAATGGGATAAAGTGGTTTTATATAATGGTGTTAAAGCTACTGCTAATTCTGATATAACTAGCACAGCTGATGCTAAGCTTTATTTTAACAATACAGGTGATAGAGGTATGTTGGGTACTTATGGATTGCCTGCTGGCGATTATTTAGTTAGCTTTCATTTTGATTATGAAAATGGAGCTATGGCTGATTATATTGACCCACGAATCGTTTGGTATGATGGGAGTGGTGGATTAGTTTATTATAATATTTCTAGGGGTCATAATGATTTTGCATTTATATCTTTAGGTGGAAATAATTACAATTCTCATATTCAAATTATGGCTAATGCTGAGAATGAAAATTTTATTTTTACAAATCTGACAGTATATCAAATAAGAGGTGTTAGACATCAAATAGATAGAGCTCCGGGTATAACTGAAATAATACCTAATTATAACTTTGCTACAGGTGATTTTACAGATTGGAATGTTTATGGTTTTGATGGTGTAGGTGAAAGTGCTAATGTAGTTAATAATCAAGCTGTTTTAGTAGGAACTACAAATTCAGATTATATAATGAGTAACGATAGAGTTCCTGCTTATGATGGCGGATTTTACACTATGATAATAGATATTGAAAGTTTTAGTGGGACAAGTTTTACTTTTTCTGCTAACGGTCTTAGTAATATTCCCGGAAATGCGCCTATAAATGGCACAGGGTTTGGCACTTATTATGATAATTTCACATCAAGACAAGTTTATTATATTAATTTTTTCTGGGTAAGGCATTATGCTCTTGACCCTAGGATACACGTAAGAGGAACTATGGTTTTAAATAGCGTGTCTTTAAAAAAGAGAGACGAAATAGTTCCTACAACAATAGATTCTAGTTTATCGTTAGCATCGTATAGTACTGATATTCCTGATGGAGAAATTCCGTCTTGGATTGTTAGTGGTGAAGAACTGTTAGAACATAATAACTTTGGAGAGAATGTATATTTTACCAAGAATAATTCTTCTACTGGTTATCACCAATATCATTACAACGAAGACAATGATTATTGTTATGGTTTGACTAGTAATCAAAAAATAAATACAATTACAAGTCATTATTCAGATGGAAGTGGAGATGTTTCTTTTCCATTAGACCCTGACTTTCCTAATTCTTCTTATGATAATATTTTTAAATATTCTGGTTATAGAATAAAAATGACTATTTCAGGAAGTAATGAAAAAGGATATGTTCAACTTGCTATTAATTTTAGTGGAACTAGCTTTAGACAATTATGGCAAGCTCCAAATACTATGAATAATTCTTATGAAGTTGATATATCTACAAGTAGTTCTTCTCTAAATAATGGAGCATTATTTTTAAGAACAGGTGGAAGTCCTCGGTTTCAAGGAACTATTAGTAATATTTCTATTCAAAGAAGGCATTGGTTTGCATCTCATCCAGCTTATAGTTATTATGACCCTCATCCTTGGTTGCAATTTGTGCCTTATTCTATTGACAATACTACATTAATGAGAGTTAGAATTACTGTTCCTGTTGAAGGTTCTGTTTTTGATAACCTAAATACAGGAGGAAGTAATAATTATGGAAGTTTTTTCCAAATGGTGAAAGGACAAAAGCTTGGCATTGGGTTGACTTATAGACTAAAATTTGATGCCATTGGTTTTTATTCTTCTAGTCAGGCAGATTTAATTGCAGGAGATGATATATTTGAAAGTGTTGATAACTATGCTACAAGCAATCCTCCTAGAATGATAATAAGGTTAAATACAGGTACTAATATGGCTTATGGTGATATGTTTGATGGTGCCTTTGATTACTTGTCTTTAACTACTGATTTAAAAACGTATATATTGTATTTTACCGTTCCAGAATCTTGGACTTCTGGTAATCCAGACAGGTTGCATTTTGGTATAAAACCCGGCATAAATGGTTCGGTAGATTTTGCTTTTGGAAATGTGTCTTTGAAAGAGATTGGATACAAAGGAGATGCAGTAGGAGCTACTCCAACTTGGACTTCGCTTCCTTATATAAATAGTGACTATAGTTATGGAAGAGATTTGTTAACATCTGGAGGAGCTAGTAGCTCGTCTGAACCTTATGCTAATCTTGTTTCAGAAGTAGATAAAGGCGATGAGTTATATATAAATATAAATGTTGCAGGTAGTGACAATGCTGGTAAAGTTTATATGCAAGTATTAGAAGATGTTCACGTTCCCGTGCTAACAGACCAAAACAGCGCTATTGGTGATAGCTTTATAGGTGAAATTGATTTTACAAAATATAATTCTCCTTATCCTCCTGCTGCGGGTAATATGTGGTATACAAGTAACGCCTCATATCAAATAGTATCATCAACAAAGAATACTGTAACATTAGGACAACACGATAGTATACAGTCTGTTTGGGGGCATTTAGCAGCTGATGAAGACCCTAAATATTTTAGGTTAAAAGTAAGTGGTTCGGTTGAGGCTGGAAAAGAATTTGGTTTTAAAGAATGGGGTGGTCAAACCACGTATATATCTGTTAAAACTTCAAATGGAGTTGTTGATGGAAATAATAATTTTAATATAGATATTGTGGTTCAAGCTAATTATGGTGGTTTTATGATTAGCAGGAGTCAAGCGGGAGAAGGTACTATAACTATAAACGAATTTTCATTTGTTGAGCATACACAGCACAATTTGTTAGAATTACAAGATTTAGCGGAAGGGGAACAATTTACATTTAAAAAAGAAGCTCCTGCTAACGGTGAATTATGGATAAAGTTTGAGGGTGGTTTTTCAGGAGTATTTCATTATAGCATTTATAAAGTTAACACTTATTGGAGTTTAGATTATACTACGCTCCCAAGCTATAAAGTTGTTAAATTAGAGGGGGTTGATGGAGATGCAAGCTCAGGGTATTTAAGTCTCGCTGCCAATCCAATTACTTTTTCTGGTGAATTTACTTATTCTTTTTGGTACAAACTTGCAGATGGAATTGGAAGTGGTAGACCTCTTGGAAATATAAGCGATTTAAATGGTGTAAAAGTTTTAAATTCAGGCGGATATCAAGAGATTAGATTTAGGCTTGCTAATAAGTCGGTTAACAATCAAGCTAATCAAGAAAAAATACAAATAGGTCAATGGCATCACGTTATGATAACTAGAGATAGTTCTAATTTTGTTAGAATCTGGGTTGATAAAAAAGAATTAGCATTGTATGACAGTCAAATGTTAGGTTATTTTAAGGGTGGTATAAAAATAGAAGGAGATTCTACTATTAAATATATAGGTCAAGAAATTACTGGTTATTTTTTTAATGGATTGATTGATAATGTAGCAATGTGGAGTTCTAAATTAGATGAAAAATTAGTTCCTGTTATATATAATAGAATAGATTTAAATACTGATGTTGGAGATTATAGAGGGTCATCGTCTTTAGTTGGCTGGTGGAAAGCTGATAATGCTAATATTGTAGCAGATGATAATTGGTCTATTACTGATAAAGGTAGTAATAATAATAATGCTGTAGCTGTGAATTTAAATTCAAGTGCACTTATAGATTCAACAGATTTTAGTTAACAAAAAGGAGAAAAAATGAAAAAGTTCTTAGAAGCAATAAAAACAATGGGTACGACGTTTGCAATTAAGCAAATAAGGTCAAGAAAAGAAGAAATAATCAAGAAGATTAACAAAAAACTTGACATTCCATTGTTGGATGAAAAAGACGAAAAAGCTCTATTGGAAGGCATTTGGTCTTTAATAGATGAGGTATTGGAGGACGTTAGCAATGATTCATCTACTACTAAGTAAATGGGTCGCCAAAAAGGGTGCTGTAGCGGTACTACTTAAAGTTGGCGACATAATAGTAAAAACAACAAAATCGAAAAAAGACGATGAGTTGTGGAGCAAAATAAAACCTATTATAGAGGAGTTTAAATAATGCCAAAAGAAAAAATATATGGTATGAAAGAGACCATAAAAGAAGTGCTAACAAAGATGAAGATGTTATCGCCTGCTGCTGAAGAATTAATATATATGACAGGGATGGCTGAGTCGGGTTATAAGGCTCTAAAAGGTTACACTAAAGGTAATCCAGCTTTATCTTTTTGGCAAATAGAACCAGCAACTGCGGAAGATATTTTAGAAAACTTTGCATCTTTTAGACCTGTAATAAAGGACAGGTTAGCAAGGCTTGGTCTTGTTTGGGAAAATAGAATGGATAGTTCTTATTTAAAATACAATATGGCATTAGCAATAGCGATGTGTCGACTAAAATATTGGAGGTGTAGCGACCCACTTCCAATGCCGGGAGACATTGAAGGTATGGCTAAATATTGGAAAAAGGTATACAATACTGAAGAAGGCAAAGGAACTATTAAACATTTTATAGAAGCAAATAAATAGTTACCGTAGGGCTGGTGCGAGGAGGGTAATTTTTTCCTTGTTTGGTAATTTTACCCTCCTTAAATTTAAGGTAATAAACATATCTATATTCCTTTAGTTGTTTATGAATGAATGAAAAATACCGATACATAAAAAGAGGTTAATTCCTCTTTTTGTGTCTTAAATATAAAGATAGGAGTTTCTAATGGGTAGCGGAAATTTCAAAAAACCTACACTTGCCAAAAGTGCAAGTGTAAAACGCTATATAAATAAAAGCGATTTACAAATCACATCAGATGGAGTTCTGCATCTTCAGAGATATTTAGAACATCATCTAGACCTTATAATAAAATTAGCAAAGCAAAACAATATTACACGACTTAATGCACTATTAATCAACGAAATACAAGGAGAAATGTTTAAAAATGTTAGCAAAGTATCAGGGCGGTAAAATATTATTAGAAAGTAATTTTAGTGAGAAAGACAAAATAAAAAGCGCTGGAGCATATTGGGATAAAAATAATAAAGTATGGTATTTCCCTTTTGCTACTTATTCTGTATGTAAAAAATTAAAAAAGATAGGCGCAGAATTTGACTTATATTTATTAAAAAAAGAAAATGAGTTGGCTTTATTAGAAGACGAATCTAATAAGGTTAAGGTTGCATATTATGACGACCTTCCTAAATCTAACACATCATTATATGCTCATCAAAACAAAACTTTGTTATTTGGAAAAGCAAGAGGTAGTTATGCTGACTTGTCTGATTGTGGGACAGGTAAAACCATATCAACATTAGCAGTTATAAATGAGTATCTTAAAAATGATAAAGATTTTAAAACGATTGTTTTAGCGCCTAAAAGTATTATTCTTAGTGGTTGGGTGGAAGATTGTGAAAAAGCTTTTCCTGATATCAAAATTCAGCCTGTAATAGGCAGTTCTATTAAAAAATTAGAAGCCTTTCAGCAAGATGCTAATATTTATGTTACAAACTACGAAACAATGCACAAAGATTGGGGTCTTGAAAAATCAGGACTTAATATGATTGTATGTGATGAGGCTGTAAGATTGAAAAATCCTAATTCTAAGTGGACTAAGGCGATAACAGAGTTAGCATTGAAAGTTGACCATAAGATTATTATATCAGGGTTGATAACTCCAAATAACTTACAAGAAGTATATGCTCCTTTTAATATTATAGAGCCGGGCATATTTGGAAAATCTTTTTATCAGTTTAGGCATAATTATTTTACACCTAATCCTTTTTCTTATATGAATAAAGATTGGGTTCCTAAAAAAGATACTTATTCTAGGCTGACCAAAGAAATGGAACGTCTTATTATTAGGCATAATAAGAATGAGTGTTTAGACTTGCCTGACAAAACACATACTATACGTGAAATACCTATGTCATCAGAGCAAAAGAAACACTATAATAGGATGGCTAAAGAATTTATAACTGAAGTTGAGGGAGAAAGTGTTCAAGCCGTTAGCGCAGGTGTTAAATTGCAGAAACTTTCACAGATAACAAGTGGATTTCTATATACCGAAAAAGAAGACGGCGTTGATTTTACAGAGTTTCAGAGCGCCAAAAAGAAAGAACTTGTTAATATATTAGAGGGAGAATTAATAGATGAGCAAGTTATTGTTTTTTGTACCTATAAAAGTGAAATATCTATATTTAGAGAGCTATATCCCGAAGCATCATTTATAACGGGAGGTCAGTCCTCTCATAGTCAGAGGGAAGAGATTAATAAATTTAAAGATGGAACCTCTAAATATTTATTTGCTAACATAAAAGCAGCGAAGTATGGACTTACATTTACTAATTGTAGTAATATTATATACTATTCTTTGTCATATTCTTTAGATGATTTATATCAATCTCAAGAAAGAATACACAGAATAGGTCAGACTAAGACTTGCAGTTATATATATCTGTTAGCACAGAATACCGTAGATAAGCAGGTTTATAATGCTGTTCTTAAAAAGCAAAGTTTGAATGATATGATTTACACAATGATAGAGGAAATAAAATGTCAGAAATGAGCAAAAAAGAAATTGAGGCTCTAAAGAGAAAAAGAGCATCTGAAAAAAGATTGATGATTGATAGACTACGTTTTTGGGTTGGCGTTTTTGCCGTCCCTGCTATTATGACGATGGTTTGTTTGGAAATAGCTGCTGCGGTTTATTTAAAATCAGAGGCACTTGCGGTTGTGACGGGTCTGGTGTCGACCGTAACACTTGGTCTTATTAATGTGTTAAATGGTATGGTAGTTCCACCTCCACCTGAAGACCCGTTAGCAGTAGTTGCAAAAGATTTAGTACATCATTTGCAAGACCAAGCTAATCAGAAAGATATGGAAGTATCAATGGATAGGAATCAAATTAAAATTGGTGGTAATGGTGTAAAAGTTGATTCGCAGATACCTAAGAGTCCGATTTGGGGGGATGATGAAAAACCTAAAAAAAGATAGTAATATGACTTTCAATAGAAGGAAGGCTCAGATTGAATCATTAAAACCTAAACATCCATCAAACAATGGTTGGTGGTATTATGATTTTTTTAAAGGGTCTTTAGCCGGTGGAAAGTTGAATAAAAGATAATGGATTGGGGTTTTCTTTTTCAGAGTATAATAAAAGCTATTGCAATATCTGCATTAATTATGGTTTTTATTTATATACCTATTAAAATAAAAATAATGGAGTGGCTGGATGAAAGAAAAAAAGACTCAATTAGATAAGGCAGAAGATATATTAAATTCTATAATGAATGATAGTAATCCTACTTATTTAAGGCAACAAGTAATAAAATACTATAAGGAGAAAAACAATGAGTGATTTAGATAAGTTTAAATCTATAGTTAAAACTGTAGAAGAAATAGTTTGGGGAAAACCTGTTGAAAAGCCTGTTGAAAAGCCTGTTGATATTGATTACGAAGTTTACGCCGAAGAGAGGGTACGTAAAGAAGTGTTTAACCAAAAAGAACTAGATAGAAGAAGAGCTAAAATAGAAAGAAGAAAGGCTCGTAATATAAAATAAAAAAAAGGGGGGTTCCTGTATGGAAAGAAATGACCTGTTACGGACAGAGATTCCCGATAATATCAAACAGCAGTTAGCATTATGGCGTGCTATTAAGGATGTTATTGAGGAAACTGAATTAACAATAAAACCATTCAAAGCTAAATTAAAACAGCTTAGTGATGCTATTCAACACAATCTTAGCATAGATGAGGGCGAAGAGAAAAGCGAAACTATAAGCGTCGATGGCGCAGCTGTGGCTTGGAAGAACAAAGTAGTAACTTTAAAGATAGAAGATTACAAACAATTCCAAAATTATTGCACTCGTAATAATGTGGAGTTTGTATTGCGAAGGCAGGTGAATCTTGGTGGTGCTAAGGAATTATTCGAGATGGTAAATAACGGAGATATTCCTATGCCTAAAAGCGTTGAGTTTCAAACCTTCGATAAGTTAACAATAAGAAAAAAGTAAAAAGGAGACACTATGTCAAAAGTAAGCAAAGTAGACAATCAAATCGCAACAACATTCGATATACCAGAGGATTATGATTTAGGTATAGCGAGAGAAGACGTTAAAATCCCATCAGTTGTATTGTGGCAAAAAATATCAGATATGGCTGAGTTTGAGGGAGAAAATGTCAAAGCGGGAGAGTTTGTTAATCCTGTAACTGTAGAAAATTATGGTACATCATTTGAGGGTGCTGTAATTAAATACTTTGTATCTGCAAGAGTTTTTGGAGATATAGATAAAGATACAGGGAGAAAAGAAGTGTTAAAATATAGTAGAGACGGAAAATATTGGGAGGACGGAACAGCTATTCATCCATCTGAATTTCAGTGGAAAGATGATGGTAGTCACGCTCTTAAATCGTATCATTACCTTGTATTAATTAAAGGTGTAGATATGCCGGCTTTACTGACGTTTAAAGGTGCTTCAGCTAAATTTGCTAAGAGTTTAAATGCTAATCTTATGTATATGAGACCTAGCTGGCGTTCTTGGTTTAAATTTACATCTAAAGTTGAAGACGGTGACAAGGGTAAATACTATGTAATTCAAGCTAAGGCACAGCCTAAAAATCAGCTTGACCAGAATAGTGCTAACGCTTGTCTTGGTTATTATTCAAGCATAACATCTGATACTATGACATCTCCTGAGATGGAAAAGTCAGTTGAGCCTGAAAAGCCAAAAGTAGAACCTTTGGAAGATATTATTAGTGGAGCTGATAACCAAGAGGAAATTCCTTTTTAATTAAAGGAACCGGAAGTGTGGGTCGGGAAATCGGAGCTCCCGACTCACATTAACTTTTAAACAACATAAAGGGTAGCAATATGATAGATAAATTATTTGATGTATTTGGCGCACGTAAAGACGTTTACGCCGAGTGCTATTACGACAAGAAAGCAAAGAGATACGCTTATAAGTCGATAAAAAAACCTTACACACAATCAATATTAAAAAAACACATCGAAGACCCTACTAATTATGGTATAGGTATATATCCATTATTAGAGGGCAATAAAACTAAATGGATTTCAGCTGATTTCGATTTTCATACCGAACAAGAGCGTAAAGATGCTTTAGATGGTATAAAGAGAATGAAAGAGGTTGCAGATGAAACTAATCTTAGCTTCTTTCAAGAAGTTAGCAAATCGGGGAATGGTATGCACATTTGGATATTCTTCTCTGAAGAAATAGAAAGCTGGAAGGCTAGAAGGTTAATGGGCGGCTTCTTGTTAGCAGCTCAATGCGATAAGTTGTCATCAATGGATAGATATTTTCCATCTCAGGACAGACTTTATCAGACTTCTAAGGGATTTGGAAATCTAATTCATCATCCATTTAGTGCTAAATTTATTAAAAATGGTACATATTTCCTCATCGCCGGAGCAAAATACGGTAACCATAAAGACGATATAGATGTATTCCTAACAGAGTTAACACAGCATACTCCTGAATTTGTTGATGCAGTTCTCGATAAGTGGGATTTACTTCATACCGTCGAATCCTCCGCCGTATATGAGCACGACACTATAGAGTATGAATATGCTCAAGATGGCTTAATTTCGGTGCTAAACGACCCATTTGTTATATGGTGCAGAGACAACCCTACAAGAGTTGATTATAACGCTTGGATTGCATTGGTAACGAATTTGATGCCGTTCGGCGATGAGGGAAATAAGGCTATACACGATATTAGTAGGTTAGACCCATCAAGGTATAATGAAAAAGCTACACAGCAGAAAATATTATCCTGTGAGGGTATGAAACCAATAACGTATAATTGGATACGGAAAAATACTAATTTTGATGGTGCTATTACTGCACCTTATAAATCCCCTGCCGTAGCAGGGATTAAAACGAAAAGCATTAGCAGTCCCGTTTACGAAAGTAACGGACGTTACTTTATAAGAGGTGCTAAAGTTGACAAGGAATTATCTACTTGGGTAGCAGAACCGTTAAGTGTTGTTAAATTAAACGACCAAATTAACAGAGTCTGGAATATTATATCTGAGGATAAGATAATAAAAGATGTAGGTTTCGATGCTAACGACGTTAGTTCTTTACCGGCATTTAAGAAGAAAATAATGTCACTATATCATAAGTTGTTATGGTATGGAACAGAGATAGATTTGATGAGGGTCTTGGATTACATTAATCAACACTACCCAAAGCTACCCACCGTAACAGGTCAACAAAGTGTTGGTATGCTTCGAGACCCTCTATCAAAAAATTGGGTAGTGCTAACTCAAGCACACGCTTGGGATAAAGATAAAGCAAGAGAGGATTATATTTATTATAACCCGTCTGCTAAAAAAGAACTTGTCTTCGCTCCCGAAGCTAAGATAGAAAAGAAATCGCTTCAGAAGATAAGTGAATATATGTTTATATTCAACGACCTCAATGTTTGTGCTGGTATATGGGGATGGATGGCGAGTATCTTCATAAAGCAGAGACTTTATGAGACGAAAGCTATTAGATTTCCGGTGCTAATGATTCACGGTCAGGCAGGTTCAGGGAAGTCGGAGACAGCGAGACATATTATACAGCCGTTCTTCGGAGATATATCGCCAATGCTAAGGGTAGATGATATAACCTCGTTTGCATTTACGGCTTTAGGTAGCTCTACGACTATGTTTCCACTTGTATATGACGAATATAAACCGGCGTTGTTTGACAATGGTAAGATAAAGCTAATCTCAAAAATGATTAGAGGTTTATATGACAACGAATCCTCTATGAGAGGTCAGAAAGACTTGACAACCAAAGAGTTTAAAGTGTTCGCACCGGCTACGATTATAGGTGAGATGGGTTTCGAAGAACCAGCGTTAAGAGAAAGAAGTATAGATATTTTCGTTAGCAAAAACACGGCAAGTAAACACTTGAAGATGTTTATTGAACTATCTAAAACAGAGTTAACGAAGTTTGGCAACGCTTTCTTAAATTGGACGCTAACAATTAGTGATGAAAAACTCTTTGAAGTTTTTAAATCCAATATAAAAGGTAGTGGTCGGGTTAAACATAATATTGCTATGGTTAATACGGGACTTGACCTGCTAAATGCTTTTTTTAAGATTAACGGAGTTAGCATAGATGGCTTTAACGAGCTAAAGAAAGTTGTATATAACGCTCAAATGGAATCGCAAACTGTAAGTGGAGATACGAGGTCGGCTGTTGATAACATTGTTGAGGGAATTATGGTTATGTATCAATCAGATTTAATTCCTGACGACAGAATCAATGTTAACAAAGTTACCTCTGAGGTTAGCTTACATACGCCTACCATCTACCCAACATTTAAAAAGTGGGCGAGGGATACAAGTTTTGAGGGAGAAGTTATTTCTCATTCTGAATTTGTTAGGCAGTTAAGTAGAATGTCTTATTATAAAGATTATAAGGCAGTTAGAATGGATAATGTTACAAGAAAATCACGAATTTTGTGCTTAAATCAGCTAAAAGATAAAGAAATTGCAGATTTGTAACCTCTTGTAACCCATTTGTAACCCATTTGTAACCCTTGAAAAAATAGGCTTTGTCGAACAGGGTCGGTTACTTTGTAACCTTTGTAACCGATTTTTTTCTCTACATATATAAGGGTTTGTTCAAAACAAATTTAGGTCGTTTTTGAGGGTTACAAGGTTACAAATGGATTTTGTCGAAGGGAAAACTTGTAACTTTTGCTTAGTTACACAGGGTTACACAAGGTTACAGAAAGGAAAATATGAAAACAACTCAATGTATGGTATGTAATTTTTTAGTATACGTAGATAAGTGTCATTATCATTGTGCTAATTGTGGCTATGAGATGACCTGAAGTGACCAAGATGGTCAGGTTGACCGGGAAAGGAGTGCTAATGAGACAGGTTGTGTATCACTCAAAACAGGGAGGTAATTGTCAGATGTGTAGCAGGGGAGATTCTTTACATAGTTATATGTATTATGCTCATCCAGCGATTGTTGATGCTCTGGTAGATTCTAGACCGATGCTAATTTGCGAGAAGTGTGCTAAACGAGAGACTAATAAAAAGAATTGGAAAGAAGTTTATAGAAATGCTAAATTAAAAGGTGTTGAATGTGAATCTAAATAATAATAAAAAGCAAAAACGTAAAAAAGACGAGAAGACTATTCAACGCGAAATTAAAGAGTTTTTAAATAAGAATCACTTTTCTATAGACGTAGTTACGATATCCATTTACGGACAGAAAGGTATGGCAGACTTGGTTGGGTGTGCACCGGATGGTAGATTTGTTAGCATAGAGGTAAAAGCTGAAGGTGGTAAGCTAACGAGACTACAAGAGAGATGGTTACAAGAAAAGCAAAAGCGTAATGCTATTGCTTTTATGGCATACGACGTTGACGACGTTAAGAGTATCTTAAAACATTATGGATATACTTTTGATGAGAAAAATGAGTGGTTAATAAAAAAAGTGCCTACGTAAGTAGACACTTTCAATATTTCAAATTAGGGTCTTGTTATTAATTCATTTTTAATATTTTAATACCTTAAAATATAGTTTACACTTCTATAACGAGACCCTATACTTTTATAGTGGATTAGCTTTAATCCACGCTCTAATCAAGTCCTCTATTATACTCCTCATAGACCTATCTCTTTTAGCACAACACGCTTTGAATGTAGTCCATAGGAATCTATCTATCTTTAGATAGTAATAGATATGTGTAACCGGATTGTAATGTTTGTTTTTGTTAGCCATTTACTTATCCTCCAAACTTAATACCGGCAATATTTCCTCTTTGGTTTTGGTTATACAAGCTAACACACCACCATCATTACCCTCATCATCCATTTGTGCTATTACTCGTGTTCCATCATCTAAAAAGAATGTAATCGGTCGTTTATCCCATAGATAATCTTCGCACTCATCTTTTTCCATATACTCAACTTTAATAATTCTTTTGTTGAGTAATTCTTTTTCGGCAATTTTAGTCCATCTTTTAGTCAGTGACATTTGCAATCTCCTTATCTGTTGGGTATTCAATACCAACTATATTTTCTTTTAAAACACCACCACGAGCAATAGGACATCCTATAAAATCCTCGCTTTCCTCCTCTACATCCATCTTGAATGTTAGCAAAGGATATTTCTTGCTAACTTTCTTTAACCACGCTAGAGGTGGCGACCACGCCGTATCAAATTGTATGGTAATTTCTGCCCAATCATCAAGTATATCTATGTGACATTCTCCCCAAGTATTAGCGTTCCACTTTGTACCCCAATTATAACGATTCCAATCATACCAATCTTTAGCACCATATTTTTTTAAGTTTATTTCTGCTTGTTTTATCTCTTCGTCTGTCTTTGCCGGAGAAGATATATCTAAATCCTTATGACGAGGAACGGACGCTTGGAATGTTAGCACCACTCTATCTTTATCGTATTCGTGTGGCTTTGTGTTATCTTCAAAAAAATCAACCATTTGTTGAATGGTTTCCGAATCATCTCCGGTTACTCTTAATACATTTGTCGTCCAATTAGGCATTTGTTACCTCCTTATTATATATTATTGGCGATATTGACTCTACATCAAACTCTTCTTCGGTTTCGGGTTCACTACCATCTGAAACTCTATCTTTATTGTGTTCTATAAGCCACTTATCAAAGTTATCAGTAATACATTCTAACTTTCTTGGTTCATAGTTTCTACAATGGTAGTTATAGTAAACTGCGAATAGTTCTTTTGTTTCTGGAACTGAGATATTATCTTTTTCCAATTTTATTTACCTCCATTTTTTTTAAAATATGTTTTATAAATTTATACATTAGCTTGTTCATATACGTATCGCCTCTATTTATCATATAACTTTTCCTTCTTCAAGTGCCTATCAATTTTAGCTATTGTGCCTTTGGTAATAAACTGACGATGACTTGACTCTTCTGCGACTTTTTCAAGTAACAAGTTAGCATACTTTTTTTGTGCTATCTTCTCATCCAATAATGCACC
>CEQA01001738.1_pt1 | contig 14975 bp, 4 predicted proteins | sample 530501 | NCBI WGS metagenome assembly CEQA01 (sample SAMEA2620227, study PRJEB7988) | marine metagenome | isolation source: saline water (ENVO:00002010), including
TCAATACATAATGACTAGAGCAGGTAGACAACTTCAAGAAGCAATTATAGGAAGTACAGACCTTACAAAATTAAATATGGCAGCAGAAGCAGAAGCAAGAACACAATTTGTAGAAGAAGAAACAACGAAGAGTGAACATAATATGATTAGAGGAAATCCAAATCGGTTTGGTCCATTAAGTACTTATATGCCGGGCCGAGCCGTTATTAGGTAACTATGCCATTAATTAGCAGTACTATTCCTAACCTGATTAATGGGGTTAGCCAACAGCCTCCAGCATTGAGACTGGCTTCTCAGGCAGAAGAGGTAATTAATTGTATGCCAAGTCCAGTAGAAGGATTGAAGAAGCGTCCTCCTATGGAACATATTGCTAAGTTATTTGCTGGTAGTGCTGGAACTAATAGACCTTTTACAACGATTGTTGATAGAGATGGAACTATTCAATATCTTGTCTTTATTCAAGACGGAGATATTAAAGTTTTTGGTTTAGATGGAAGTAGTAAAACAGTTAATAAGCCTAATGGAACTGATTACTTAGATATATCTAACAGTGCTGATCCTTCTGAGAAATTTCGGGTTGCATCTGTTGCGGACTATACATTCATTACTAATAGAGAAAAAATAGTTACTACATATTTTCAAAATGGAGTTACTTATAATCAATCAGGTACAACTGTTACCGTTACATCTACAGGGCATGGTCTTACTACGTCTGATCGAATCTCAATAGATTGCACATCAGGAAATGGAGTAGATGGAAAATATGATGTAGCTTCTGTTCCTAATGCAAATAGTTTTACTTACACAGCAGGTACTTCTTTAACAACAAGTGGTAATGCAGCATATAACGTAATGACTCCTACCTTTGGTACGGATTCAATGGTCTTTATTAAAGCAGCAGATTATTCAGGTACATATAAAGTTAAAATTAAAAGTGCTGATGGTACTAGCACACTTGCAGATGTTAGTTATACAACAGCAGCAGTAGGTGGTACGCAACCTGATACCTTAACTATTGCAACTAACCTACGAAATTCTCTTGCTTCAGCATTAAGTAGTGGATGGACTTTCACTGTTGTAGATTATATTATTCAGATTAAGAAAAATGATGGTGGTGATTATCAATTAGAAAGTTCAGACACTAAAACGGGAACATTTACAAAAGCTATTAAAGGAACAATAGATACTATTACTGATCTTCCAACATTAGCTCAACATGGATTTATTGTTAAAGTACAAGGTACAAAGACGACTGGATTAGATGATTACTATGTAAAGTTTGAAACTTCTGCTGGTAGTGGTACAGGTGGAGGTATTTGGAGAGAGACTTCTGGACCAGATATTAATAGAGGATTTAATCAAAAGACTATGCCTCATGTTCTAGTTAGAAATGCAAATGGTACTTTTGACTTTAAAGAATTTGAATGGTCACATAGAATTTGTGGAGATGAATCAACAGTTTTAGATCCTTCATTTGTAAATAGTAAGATAGAAAATATAAACTTATTTAGGAATAGACTTGTATTTCTGGCAGATGAAAATGTAATTCTTTCTGCTGCTGATAACTATGACCGATTTTGGCCAGAAACTATCCAAACTGTTGTCGATAGTGATCCTATTGATTTGGTTACTGGTGGTACTGAGATCAATTTCTTAACCTCTAGTCTTGCTTTTGCTAATACTTTGTTGTTATTTAGTCGTCATGGTCAATTTAGATTAGATGCTGGCACTACAACTGTAGGTACAAGTTTAACTCCTAAAACTGCCAATGTTACTGCTATTACTAGTTTTGAGATGGCAGCTACAGTTGATCCTGTAGGAGTTGGTAGGACTATTTATTTTCCAATTCCTAAAGGAGAATATAGTGGATTAAGAGATTTCTTTTTACCAGATTCAACAGGTGGAGTTCCTCTCTCAGATGAAGTTACTTCAGCTATTCCTAGATATATTCCGGGAAATTTAACGAATTTAATTGCATCAGTTTCAGAAGAAGCAATAGTAGCAATTTCTAAGGATCAACCTAAACGTATTTATATATATAAATTCTTCTTTGAAGGTGATAATAAATTGCAATCTGCTTGGTCTTATTGGGAAGTTAAAGGAGCAAAAACTATATTAGGAGCTGCAATTTTAGATAGTGATATGTATCTAACTATTCAATATAATGATGGTGTTTATTTAGAGAAAGTTGCATTACGTCCTGAAACTGTTGATACGGGTAGCACAATAGAATTATTACTAGATAGAAAAGTTACAGAAGCGAGTTGTTCAACTGCTGTTACAAATCCCGGAGGATTAGGAGTTCAAACAACAATTACTCTTCCATATCCAATGGCAACAACAGGAACAATGGCAGTAGTAGGAAGAGATGTCAGTGGCAATACTATTAGTCATGGTCAGGTTATTAATCCTACTAGTGAAACTTTAACAGGAGGCGCAGGTAGTAATGGAACGATGGTAGTCAAAGGAGATTTAAGTTCGGCTAAGTTTTTTGTTGGTGAGTTATACGATATGGGATATGAGTTCAGTACGCCTTATTTAAAAGAACAACCATCAGCAGGTGGTATGGCTGTAGTAGCAGGACCAAAATTACAAATTCGGACTTGGGCTGTTGTTTTTGATGACACTTCACACTTTGTTTTACGAGTAACTCCTGCGGGAAGAACTGCTAACGACTATCCTTATAATGGAATCTCTGTTGGTACAAGTCCTCCTTCTCTCGGTACTCCCGGTATTGGTACAGGTAACTTTAGAGTCCCTGTAATGGCAAGCAGTCTCGATACTAAGATTGAAATTCTTAGCAGTAGTCCTGTTCCTTGCAGAATACAATCAGCAGAATGGGAGGGGTGGTTACAATCACGAGCCAAGCGACTTTAAAAAAGATTGCCTTTCAAAGAACTTCGGTTCTTCAAGATGTGGTTGATGTTGCTGAAAGTATGCGACCAGAAGATGCTGCTGAATTGTATGCAGTATCAGGAGATACGCCTAAAGGAGGATTACTTTACTGTTATCTAAGGAGTAAGCCATGTATGACAATGGTTAGTAGACATGGATATGTGATGGGAATGTATGGAGTTATTCCAGAAAGAGAAGGGGTTGGTAGGATATGGATGTTAGGTCGAAATGAAATGACAACAGATAAATTAGATAAGATTACATTCTTGAGACAAGCAAGAATTGAATTAGATAAATTGCATAACAAATATCCATTATTATTCAACGTTATAGATGCAAGAAATCAAGTACATATTGATTGGATACGCTGGATGGGGTTTACTATTATAAAAAGACATCCACAGCTAGGAATGGAAGCTCGTCCTTTCTATGAATTTGTGAGGATCTAACTGAATGTGTGGGCCAGCTGCAGTCATTGGTATAGGTAGTGCGATCCTTGGGATCGGCTCACAAATCATGGCGTACCAGCAAGCCAAGGCTGATACTGCTTTTTATAATAAACAGAAGCAATTAGAATATGGTGGAGCTGTATTACAGGCTCAAGCGAATAGAAATACAGAAAGTATTAGAAAACAAATGAATGAGAATTTCAAAGCTCAGACTGAGTTTATGGCTAATCGAGCTTTTGAGAATAAGGTAACTGGTCTTCTTACTGAACAACAACAAATTCAAGTAAAAACAGCTCAAGAATTAACTGAAAGAGAGATTGAAGCAAAGGAGAAAGCTGGTTCTATTAAAGCTTCAGGTAGGATAGGTCTGACTGCTGATAGTTTGCGTAGAGCTATTAAGGCACAAAAAGGAGCTGCTGATTTCTTAACGAGTCAGAATACTGCGTTTGCCTTTATCAAGGGACAACAAGAGAAGAAAGTGGCTGCTGCAACGAGAGGATCAAGAATTGCTAGTGCTAGAGATTATATTGAAACGACGTACTTAGATCCTGTAAAACCGTTGAAGAAGCAAGCTCCGGGCTTTGGTCAATATGCTTTGGGTATGGCAAGTAGTGCATTGGGAGGCTATAGCACAGCTATGGGTATAGCTGCTGATAGGAAAACTCTCGGTCTCAAACCGTGGGCTTGGGGTAAAGCTTAATTAACTATGGCACGTTATTCACTTGGTAAAAACACTGGTACGACTGATAAAAGTACCAGCTCTCGTTCTACTCCTATAGCTGGAGAAGATCTAACTTTTAATGCTTCTATTGGTGAAGTTCCAAAGATTAAGCAACCTCGTATTCAAGTACAGAAATGGCAAGGTGATACATATATTAGTAACCCAAGTCCAACGTTAGCTCCTCAATTAGATCTACCTGATTTAAGTAATGTATTAGCTGAACCTAATAGAGATTTTGCAGGATTAGCTGATGCACTTTCTGGATTAAATACAGAATTAAAAAACTTTGGGACTGTTCAAACAAAGTATGAAGGAGTAATGCAGAAGGCCGCCAGAGATGAGGCGGATGCAATTATCAAACAAACATCTGTTGAAGGAACTGCTTCACAGAAATTAGCGAATCTAAATGCAGAATTAGAACGAATAATTAAAGATGAGAATTCAAGCAAGGAGGAAGTTGCTTATGCAAAAGCAACACAAGAAAGGATTCGGACAGATAGTAGATTAGCTCCGGCAATTGAATCTGCTTATAGAGAAGAGGAAGTTCTTACTAATGCAGCAGGTTTAAGTACAGCAGCAGAGACAGCAACAATTAAAGGTCTTGATAAGTCTGGAGATGAAATAGATATCCCTGTTAATACACTGAGTCCTGACGATGAGAGATATATTAGTTGGGCAAATGATTATATATTTAATGATGCAACAAGAAAACTTAGTAGCTTTGAATATAAAAATGTTAAAGGTCAATTAGCTCAATATTTAGCAAATGATAGAGCAGCTCAAGCCAAACGCTTTAATAAGCATCAAAATAATGAATATGTAAATAATTTCAATTATGAGACTAATAAGATAGGAGAAGATTTAAGAGATGGATTTATTACAAAAGAACAAGCTATATTTAAATTGGAAGCTTTATTAGAAAGAGGAAGGATAGGTCTTGTCTCTGAATCAACTAGAAAAGAATTACAGGAAAATCTGGTGGAAAATGTAATAGTTGCATATATGAAAAACAATAAGAATGGAAATGTTAATGACTTATCTGATATGTTTGGATCAATAATGACTGGTCCTGTTGAAAGTCGTGTAATTCCTAAAGAGAATAAGATTACAATTACAACTCAAGAACAGGCAGAGAGGTATGGAGCAAATATTGGAGATGTTATTATTGATAAATATGCAGTTAGAAATGATAAACAATTATGGATTAACCAGTTCCCAGCAGGATATTTAGAAGCAAGAATTTCAGATGCAAATACTAAATTAGCATTAAATGATGAATCAAAGCAAAGTGTTATTAATGGGATAGAAGAAACAAATTCTATCGCATTATTTAAAAAAGAGGTCTTTCCTTTATTGGCTGGAGAGATATCTAATATTCCTATAGCACTTGTAAAGTTAGGCGAGTTAAGAAATGAAGCTATTAAGGCTGCCGATGGAGATGCTGCAAAAATAGATGCAATTAATAAAGCATATGATAAACGTGAGAATACTTTGTTTGGAATATTCAGTGTTGATTACAATCAGGATGTAGATGGTTTAGATGAAGCAGCACGGGCTGCCCTAAGAGATCCAAAAAAGATTCCTATCTTTGCTCAGAAGCTTTATCTTTTTGAAGAGAAGTGGTCAGGATATAACAAGGCTGATACTTATTTAAGAGAGAAAGCTAAAAATTATGTACGTCTTTATGAAAAACTAACAACAGCACAACTTAAACCAATCCAAGGGGTTTTATCAGCAGCTAAAGATTATTATATTAATACTATAGGTAGAGAAGAAAGAGGGAAATATAACACTTTAGATGAAGAAGCTCAATGGAGTTTGATTGAAGAAAATATAATGAATCACTACATTAGTGGAATAGATCTTAATTGGTCAGCAACAGAATTAAATAACTATAATAAAGAATTTGTTGCAAGATTTACAAAAGATAATAAAAAGCAATTTATAAAAGATTATATGCCAGATGTCTTCCAGCAAGATGAAGAAGTGAAAACTATGATAAAGCCTACTTTTGAAGGGACAGTAGCAGAAAGTTTAAACATATGGGAGAAACAAGCACTTAAGACTGGTGAACTTAACAGTAGTGGATTATTAAATAATAATGGTAGAGATAGGATAAGAATTCTATATGAAAGTAAGACTCCTCTATTCAGTGTTGATTCTTTAGATAGTGTTATTAAACAACTTAAAAATAAAGGAACAATAGATAGACGACTTAAAGTTATTGTTAATAATTTACCAGCAGATGCACAGGGAAAATTAGGAACTTTTCTTTTACATGAATATAAGAAGCATGGAATTATTTTAAACGAAGCTCAAGAGAAAGAAATCTTAAGCTTAAATGATAAAAAGATGGCACAGAACAAAACCATCAATAATACATTTAATACTTTTGCTTCTACTTCTTCATTCTTTCAACCTTCAGTTTTAATTGCTTCTACTAATTTATCTGGTGTCTTCCAAGATATGCCACCTCTACCACCTATATCTGAAGAAACAGATCCTCTTAAGAAACCAGATACTTTGAAAAATCTAATTAGTGAGATGAATGGAGCCTATCAGTTTCGTGGAGCGAGTAATCCTAATTATCGAAAAGGAGATTATCGAAGCAATAAGAAAGGCAATTGGTTTTTTGATTTTAGACCTGAGTTGATTAATGCGGCAGGTGAAAGGATACAAACGCTTACTGAACAAGATCTAAACGCAATGACATTAGGTGCTTTATTAGAAGCTGGGACTACTGATTTAGAAAAATTTGAGGTAGGTGCGAATCTTTTAATTCGTTCAGTAGCAGCAAATAATGCTCCAATAGCAGAGATCTTGGCTGCACCTAACCAATATGAAGCAATCTTCAATCCAATGGGGAGAGTAAAAGGATTGACTCCTTATACAGTAGAAGAACTAAACGCTACTCCAAACTTTGTGAAATTAGGATTACTACTACAAGTTAGTCCTAAGAGAGCAAGGACTCTATACTATTTCCATAGGAATCAATTTGCATCCCAAATCAAATCCGAGGGTTAACTCATGTCGCTTGAGCAAGTAGTAACAGAAGGTGTTGAAAAAACAGAATGGGTAATGCCTGAAGGAGATTTCCCTGAAGTCATCGAATCTGTAGGTCCAGATGGTGAGGAATCAGAAGATACTTATGGAGATATTCCAACGGGAGAAACAGTAAAGCCAATAAAAGTAGAATCACAGGAAGTAGATATTAAAGAGCCAACTAATTATTTTTATGATTTTAAGAATTATGAGGGTATCTTTGAAGATAAAGGATTCACTACAGATCAGACATTCCTTGATAAAAATCTAAATTTATTCGATATAGATTATGAAGGTATATATACAGCACCAGAAGAAAAAGAAGTTAGCTCTGAGCAGGAGAAAGCAACTAATCAAATAAGTGTTTGGATAGATGAGAATCCTGATTTGATACCAGTCATAGAGGAATTAGTAAAAGAAACAAGTGATGGAGGAGTAGAAGTTACTGTTGAAGAACTGAATGCTGCTATTAATAATCCAGAGATACCTCAAGAAACTCGATTAAAATTACAAGCACTAAGTATGGGGCAAAATCCCAGTGGCACCGCTTATCAAAATAATTTTAGTGGTAGTGCAAGAAGAACAGCAATGTCAAGTTGGAACGCTACTACAGCATTTACTGGAGATATCCTTGCAAATATCAATAGAGCAATTTCTTTTCAAGGAAATAATGCAAGAAATTTAACAGGTAATTATCCTGCCTACACAGGAGAGGGGCCTGTCTTTGATGATGCTCCAATGGGAGCTAATCGTAATTTTAGCTCTAACTTCTGGGAACAAAAAGGGATAAGTTCAAGGGCATGGATAACAGGGAATGGCGAGGAGGTTTATCTAAATCAATCTCAAGTTGGAAATCAACTTGGATTAAATGAACTTGAAACGGCTAAATGGTTTTGGAAGAGACAAGAATGGCCAACTTATTTAGAAGTTCCGAATAGAGATGGTGGGACTACAATTATTGGTGCAGTTATTCCCGGAGCTTATGATGAGAATCGAGGTCGTATTAGAGATAACTTAGGTTTAAAAGTTGAATATAAGGAGGATGGATCTTTTAAATCAGTTTTATATAATGGTCGTGAATATATATCAGAAGATTTAAAAAGTGGTTTGCTTAATTTCCAAGGTGGAAGTTTAGATAATGTTTGGGGATTAAAAGATCCTACTTTTAATGTTCCTCTTTTAGGAACTGATGCTGCATGGTATCAGCGATTTATAGAAGGTGGTGCTCCACATATGGGACCACAGTTAGTTCTTACTGCACTATCAATAATTGCATTGAAAAAGGGAGGCGGAGGAAAAATACCTTTTCATGGTCCGGGAATGAGGACATCAGCGGCATTAAGATATAAAGCTGGAAAGAGTTGGGCTGGTGGTAATTTCGCAGCAGCATTCAGTCAATACAGTAAGGGAACTGCACTTAAAGGAATTTCTGAATGGGCTGTCCCTTCTCTTGGAATTGAACTTATTTCCTATAACCGACAGAATGGAAATATATCTGATGCAATTGTTGCACAATGGCCTGCATTAGAAAGTCCATTTACAAAAATCTTTCAAAGTAATGAATTAGATTCTGCTAGTTGGGCACTATTTAAGAACGTTGGTGTTAATGAATTCTTTGGTGGTGCTACTGCTGGTACTGGATTTGAATTATTAGGTGATGCTTATAATCTAAGTAGGCGTGGATTGAGTAGTGGGATTCAATTTGATAGAGGCTTAGCTTCACAAATAGGAACCGAATTTAATACTGCATTGAGTGAAAACTATACGAATTTATTTGGGCAGGTATTTCATAGCGATGTTCTTAGTTTTAAGGTAGGTCTACTTAATAAAATTAAATTTGGTTTTGGAGAAGGAAAACTTAAGTGGCCTACTGACGAGACAGGAGTACAAACAAAGCAAGGCAAAAGTGCAGCCACTGAAATGGTTCCGGGAGGTAGGTGGTCTAATTGGCTTAAGGAGAATCAAAGAAAACCACAATGGCCTCAACCATATACAGAACAACAAAATATTGTTATAGATCCACAGTCGAAATTAGATGCACGTTTCTCTTTTGATACAGCAGATCTACTTCAATTTGATATTAAAGATGAGAAGACTTTAAATAAGGCTATTACAGAGGCAGAAGCAAAATTAGAAGTTGTTAATAATAAAGTCGAATCGGCATTAAAGGAACTAACGGAAACAATGTCGAGAATAAAAGAGACGGCTCAGCCGAAAGAGCAACAGATTCTTCGTCAGATGGATATAGATGAAGCGTTAATCAAGCCCTTGCCTGAAGAAGTATCAGATGTTCCTCTTAATGAAATCAAAACGGCTCCTCAATACTTCCAAGTTAAAGAATCTGGAGCTACACAAGCAGAAGGAGTAAGTGGATCTCTTCAAGGGGCTAGAGGATTTGATACAGAATTAGCAGGATTAGTAACTCTATGGCGTGATACAGATGGAACTATTGGTGATCCCGGAAGTATCTATGTAATAGATGGACATAATAGATTAGATCTTGCTAGAAGATCTGGTAGAAAGAATATTCTCTCTCGTTTTATTAATGTTCCTACATGGCAGGAGGCTAGAGCTAAAGCAGCATTAATCAATATTGCAGGTACTCAAAGTCTAAAAGGAAGTATTGAATCATTAGATGTTGCAAGGTTCCTACGTGATGAGAACTTTACTATTGATGATTTAGCAGCAAGAGGAATTAATTTACAAAGTTCTTTAGTTGCTGAAGCTGTTCGACTTAATAGATTACCAGATGATTTATTTGCTCAAGTTGGTACAGGTGAATTGGCTGTATCTAAAGCATTAGCATTAGGTTCTGCTGAGGGTGTGAGTCCAGAAGCTATACGAGAAATTTATAAGATTGCAAAGAAACAGCGATGGTCTATTGCAAGGATTGAGCAAGCAATAGTAATGGCAAGGAATGCAACTGTTGGAGTTGAAGAAGGTGTATTCCCAGAGTTAAGTGCTTATTTTAAACAGTCAAATATCAAGCAGTTATTAACAATTAGAACTGAAGTAGTAAAACAATTAAGGGCAAGGATAAGAGCATTAGCTCCAGCTACAAGACTTGAACAAGCTGGAATGTTGGAAGAAGTAGCAGGCACAAGAATTAATATTGAAGGTAGTAAAGAACAAAGGTTAGCAACTCAGGCTGTACTAAATGTTTTTAATAGAGTGGCAGGATTCGATGGACCAGTCACTAATATTCTTACAGATTTAGCTTCACAAGTTAAAGGAAATAATGCTGCATCTTTAGTTAAGAAAAGGCTTTCTGATATTGAAGAAGCAATTATGCAGGAAGGTCGTATTGATACAAAAGTTCCTGAAAGTATATTCAATCAGTCAGTAGTTAAACAAGTAACTGATCTATCTAAAAAAACAGAGAAAGTAGCAAGAGCAGAGATAACCAGAGAATTACCAATTGAAGAGATAAATCCTAAAACTGTTATTGAAGATGAGGCTAAATTTAATGAGACGTTCCCAACGGAGGTTAGAGCAGAAGCTACTAATCAACTTGCAAAGAAAGGTCAGATCACTTCAGATCTAAGAAAGATTGAAGATACTCCACCTCCTACAAAAGTCACAAAGACTAAGGTTTCACCTGCATTAGTTGAAGAAATAAAGAAGAGTATTGATCCTAAAGATCCTTGGTTTAGTACTGAGGCTAAAGATCAAACAATTGATGTAAAAGGAGAAGAAGTTCCAATACCTGAGATTCAAAAGCTTTTAACAGAACGTCCAAATGAAATTCCTATAGAAGATCTTTCTCCAGCAGTTACAGCATTAGCGACTGTAGATCCAAAAACTCCACTTGATTTATTTATTAGATCTGCACCTGATAGTCAACAAGCATCAATTGCATTTAATAGATTAATAGATTCTTTTGAAAAGTTTGCTGATGGTAGAGAAGCAGAGGGTAGATTAGGTCCAATTGATACTGTAGGAGATTTTATTAATCTATTAAACATAGGAAGAGTTGCGATAGAAGAAGGAACACAGAAAGCTTTAAGAGATATAAAGACAGCAGATAGATTTGGGAGACTAGCTGCACCTTATGTTCAGAAAGCAGGTAAGGCTTTTCTTCAGAAAGCTATTGCAGATATTGAACAAGTTCAGATATATACAAAGGCTTTGCAACTTGAGATAGCTGGAAAGATTGATGCGGCTGGAAAGAAAATATTAGAGGCAGGAGAAGAAGCAGATAGGCAATTAGCTGATATAGACAACTGGGAGAATCCAAAGTGGTTAAATAAATTTTTTGAAAGAGCTGGATTAAAAGAAGATGCTGAAAGAGTATTCCCTACGAAACGACCCACATTTGATGATAGTGCTCAGCCTAAGAATTGGGCTGGTAAGTCTGCTCCTAAATATGCTGGTATGTATATTGATTGGGAATCAGATGTTGATAAGGCTATCTATATAGTTACTACTGCTAAAGCTAATAAGAAGAATAGTAAAGCACATGCGAAATTCTGGAGTTGGTTAACAGAAGAATTAGGGATACCAGAAGATGAGATTGTTGACGCTGGTATTCTTATTAGAAATGAATTAAAGGAGAACTATGAAGATGGTTCTACTTGGAGAGTTGAGGATACACTTGCTTGGCAATTTGGAGGAACAACAGATTTAATGACCTTTAACTGGGAGGATGTAAGAGCTGGTAAGTTTTTAGAAGAATTAGACGAAGTAACACTTAAAAAATATTTAGATATAAAAGACCCTAAGAGTAAAAATGTAGATGAATTAATGAAGAGGGCGAAGCAAAAATATGAAACTGATTATATAGATTTATTTCCAACAGAAGGATATGGAGATGATACTCTTGGTGCTCGATTTAGAGGTCCACTTGCTGAGGCAGCAGAACAAGAAGCATTAATTAGACAAGCTAGAAGAATATTTCCAGCAGGTAAGATTGAATTTCCATTTGAAATTAAAGAAACAGTTTCAGAAAGAACGGCAAAAGTTCATCCTAAATTGAAAGATAGAGTCGGGCAAACCTTTAGGGCGGCAGGTGCTTATCATGCTGATCCAAGAGGAGCTGCTCACGATCTTATTCGTGTTGCTCAAGCTTATGGTGGTGTTCGTGCAACTTTTAGTCAGAAATTTTGGACAGTAACACATGAAGCAGTTCATGGTGTGCTTAGAAGATTTATGACTAGAGAACATGCTAAGTTACTTCTTACTGGCGAAAGTCATCTACGTGAAATAGCAGCAAGTGTTGCTCCACATAAAGCTATAGAGATATTGAATGGTAGTGAAGGCTTTGGTGAAGTTCTTTCCTATGCAGCAATGGGATGGCATAAGGTTAAGAACCAGTATTTAACAGTTGGCAAGCCTGATCCAACATGGGCGCAACCTCTACAGAAGTTAGAGCAGATTGTAAATACAGTTAAGTCATGGCTTGGTAAAAAAGGATATACAAGATGGGATGAATTATTTGAGGATATTGTTGAAGGTGAATATGTTAAAGATAGAAAGATTGCCGCAAGAGATTCTCTTAAGATTGGTGATACAATGTATTACTTTGGTGCTGCTAATAAGAGTGTCCAAGATATAGATTTCCTGCCAGCATTTAGAGTACCTGATCCAGAAGATTTCAATGCAAGAATAGAAGGATATAAAGCTCAAATGAAAGCAGGTGATATTACATTATTAGAGTTAATGATGTCAGATACAAGAAGAACTGTTAGCAGAGGAAGAGATGCCAAGGGTAACTATGACTCGAAGATTCCGGGTAAAACTTTATACTTATCTCTAAGTGAAGAAGGATTTATTTTGTCTAGCAAAGTAGTTGAAGATCAAATTAAGGAATTAATTAGTGATACACGTGCTGGAAGAACAGGGATTGAAGATGTAAGTGAAGCTCAAATCTTACATGCAGCTAAAGAGTTGGCATTAGGAAATGAAATGAGTACAGAGAAAGTAATCAATTTATGGGAGAAAGCAAGGGGTGGAGATATTACTGCTAATGATGATCTTATTACTAGCACGGCTATTGGAGTTCTTAGAGATCAAAATCAATTAGCCATTAAAGAATTATCAGTTACCTTCAAAGGAATTGCTGATGGTGAGATTGGTATTGAACAGAAAGGAATTCTTGCAAGTAAGTTAACCGCTTTATGGCAGAACCAATTAGTTCTTAATCAGGTATGGGAACAGATAACAAGGAAGTGGGGACAGGCTGGACGCATGATGCAGATAAATGTAGATACATCACATCTAACTCTGCAAGGTAATACACCATTAAAAAGTTATCAGGTAAGTGAAGAGTTGGTAGAGAAAGCCATGACTGAAGGACTTGATGTAGAGAATGGTCAGCTAGGTGATGGTGTTTACTTCACAACTAATGATGATCCAAATGGTGTTGCTGTTATTGAAGGAAGTCTTCCTAGTAGCATAGTCATCCTTGATCTTATTAGAGAAGGTAAAACTCTTTCTGGGTTTTTAGAAGAGATAGGTCTTGATCCAGTTATTAAAGGTGGAATCTTAAGTACTGACCAAAAACTAGGCATACAAAACTATGCTCTAGAAAAAGGATATGACGGGGTTAGATTCCCGACTGATTTGAAAACTGAATCAGTTGGAGATCGAGTTGTTATTTATGATCGCAATGATGCGAATAGAGTTATTAACTCTCAGGCAGCACAACCTCCAGCTATGGATGTTGATGCAGGTAATGATGCTTTACGTCCATTTATAGAAAGAGCTATTAGAGATGCTGGACAGATATTAGAGAAGAAGTTACCACCAGATGTACTTAAATCAATTCAAAGTGGAGAGCTTACTATTGAGGCAGAAAAGGTTATTGATGAGTTAGCAGAAGTTGCATACACAATGAATACATTACCGAAGAAAGATTCTACTTTCTATGTTAAAGATGTTAGTGATCTAATCACTGAGATCCCTGATGGTATGGGCTTCCAGAGGACTATTGCAGACATTAGACGTAATGCATTATTCTTAAGGATAAGTACATGGGGCAAGGTTGCGTTGGCTGGTACGACTAGATTACTTGCCATGCCAATTGCTAGATATGTAGGTAATGGGAAAATGTATAAGCAAGCAATGGGAAAAGGTAATTACTTTGAAGCAGAGTCAGCAAAGGTTAGACAGGCAATTGATATGCGTTTATGGAGACAAATGTTCTATCAAATTCCTAATGCTTGGAGATTATCAGGATTTGCTTGGAAGACAGGAGAGACATTAGTTAATCCCGGAAAACAACATTATCAGGATGCAAGAGTAAAACAATTCGAGGCTCAAGATAAAGCTGGTAATTTATTAACACAAGAAGAATTTGAAGTGGCTGGTAGAGATAGGGCTTTAGTTAAAAGAGAGTCGCCTACTGCTAACTGGTTTGATAAACCAACTGCTAATCCAATTGCTTTAGCTATTCGTTATATGAATAAATTTGCACCTACTAGATTCTTATATCAAACAGGTGCACGTAAAGGATTATCTGCTGTAGATACATTCATTAGCGGAATTGGTGGTCCTGCTTTTGAACACGCTCGACTACTTGAATTAGAACTACATAATATGAGAGTGAAAGGAATCATGCCGACTCAGAAAAACTTTAACTTAGCTGTAGAGAAAGTAGAGAATCAAATGAAAGCTAAATGGGTTGATATGATTATCAATGGTGAATTAATAGAGAACGCTTATTTAGATAGTCCTTATGCAAAGAATGGGATGGATTATGTAAACATGACAGATGATATTAAGGTTGATCCAGATCAAAGGACATGGCGTTATGGAATCAAGAAAGCAGAGGAACAAGGTATTGTTGATGCTGCGGAAAAAGTTAAGTTCGCAGAAGAATTTGTAAAGGCAAAAGCCTGTCTCTTATACACATCTCTGAGCGGGCTGGC
>CEQA01020883.1_pt1 | contig 14778 bp, 5 predicted proteins | sample 530501 | NCBI WGS metagenome assembly CEQA01 (sample SAMEA2620227, study PRJEB7988) | marine metagenome | isolation source: saline water (ENVO:00002010), including
GGGTGCAGATGGTACGCTAGGCATACTTGGTACACTAGCGCACGAAGTTAAGAGAAGAAGAATTAAGTACCTCATTTTTTATCTACTATGGTTTGTAATTCTAGGAGTCTCTTATCCATTCTTTGAATCTGTTCATTCAATACTTGGGCAGTCGTAACAGCTCCATCAGCAACAGCCTCTTCAAGTTCTCTTTTATACCTACGCCTGTGAGCACTAATTCTACGAATCATCTGCTGCTCTTCTTGCCCTGGACGTACCTTACGATAAGGAGTCACTGTTCTAGCAAACTTTTCTAAAGGACTGTAGTCTACTTCAGGGTCTTTAGAACCTAACAAAGGATCTCCCGCTAAGGTTTTAACTGCCCAGTTAGTTCTAACAGATTCTTCTACCCAATCTGCAGACCCAGATAAAGGGTCTTCTGTAGGTAAGAAGTTTTCCCAACCCATAATATTAAGTATTGAAGAAGGAGTGATAGGTTTATCAGGAGCAGCTTCGCCCGTAAACCTTCTAGGTCTAGCATCTCCTTTAAGTAGACCACTTTCAGTAGTTATTAAGTTACCTAAAGCAGGCATAAAGGTATCTGCAACAGATGCTAGGGCCACCATTGAATCTATTTGTGGCGCTAATCTACCTATGTTAACTCGGTAATCTCCTATAGCTGTTTCTATTCTGCCTTCAGATGTTTTAACGTGCTCCTTATCTTTTAGTACTCCAGATAATAACGCAGATTTACTAGGGTTATTAAACATGTACTCCAAAGACTTAGGAATCATTTTTCTAGGGAAGGTATAGAAGAAGCCTAGACGTTTAAGTCCTACCTTTTCAACCATAGTAAGATCGGAGTAATCTACCATCGCTTTGGCTACAGACCTTGCTGCAGTCCTTAAATCCATACCAGCATTAATAGCTCCGTGCATTGCTGACATACGTACAAACAATTCGGATAGCTCTGCCATACGTTTAACTCCTTCACGAGTTTTTCTAAACCCATCAGGCATGTTGTACATATTTCTTATATGTTCTAGAGCAGTGTCTGCATTGGTTATGTTTACGAAGTCAGACCTAACCATAGTATCGAAACCTCCTTCTTCAACCAAGGCTGTGATTATGTCTTGATAAGAGTGACTATTACCTCCTCCTCTATATACTAATCCTCCAGCTCTTTCTACTCCTTGTCTTCCCATCTCCGCTATATCGTGTATTGTAGATATTTTAGGGAAGGGTTGTTTTCTTGCAGACTTATTAATCTTACCGCTCTGCATTAAAGCACTAGCTTTATCTAATCCCATAATTGCTTCGGGATCTTTAGACATTAACCTTGCAGTAGCAAGCATCCCTTGAGCCATATTAGTAAAGCCTATGTCTTCCATCAAAGCTTGAGGGAAAGCAGAGATTATGTTAGAGGTGTGGAAATCTAAAGGCAGTCTTAAACTAGTGGCCATATACTTCATTAAGGTGTGCGCAGAGTCATAAAACTTAAGTAGAGGAGCTAACTTACCAGGAGTATTAGATTTAAATTGTTTTTGAACTGCATTATTAAAACCACCTGGACCTATTGAAACTTGATGTCCCATCCATTTAGAAGCAGTCATGTCATTAATCTGATCTCCTTTCATTACAAGACGGCCATTAAGTCTAGAAGACTCTCTAAGGGCAGCGCCAATGTTAGCTCCTTGACCCATACTAATCATAGAAAATTCAGGTACATTAAAGATTGTACTACTTACATTTACCTTAGTTCCGTCTGCTCTTTCTATTACAACAGTAAAAGGTTTAGTTCGTTGCTCTCTTTTTACTTCCCGATTCTTTAAGACGTTTCTACTTGGAGGAACTAAATCCCCTCCTCTCTCCGCTCTTGCCATTAACTCGTCACCTGTTTCACCTGCAGGTGCGAAGCCGTTATCCTTATAAGAATAATTCTTAGGGTTATAACCTTTGTTTATTATCTCGTCAAACGTTTTACGGTTAAGGTTTAAGTTAGGGTTACTCTTTAATAGATTAGGTACCTCATCAATAGCAGCTAACTCAGCCTCTTTATGTTTACCTCTTAAGACATCCTCTAACTCAAACTGTTTGTTTAACTGTCTCTGAATATTTTTAAGAGACATACCTTTAGTTAGACCTTCGATAGTACGAGTGGTTTCATCTAAGATATCTCTTTGCCTTTCAGCTGGACCCCTACCTTTACCTTTGCCTTTTATATGGCTTTCAAAATCTGTAAAGTTCTCTTTAAAATTTTGTTTGCTGTTTTTAACTCTGTCCCTTAAAAGTCTTAGTTGTTTAAGTTTATTTGCAGCTAAAGCAACAGCATCAACAACTGGAAGGGCAGATCTTCTAGGTATAGATAACCTTCCTTGAGCTATGTAGTCATCTATCTGAGTTTTTCTACTATCTAAAGTATCTAAGAAATGTATCTCTTTTTGAGTAAACACATCTTTATTTTGAAGATCTGCCTTACTTAAATTACCGTCTATAGAGTCCGTGAAGGTTTCGTTACGTTTACCTAAGTATCTGTAAAGCTTCGTTTGAAATTGAGTTAGCTCATCCGAACTCATTTTAAGAGCATCATCAGTTATAAAGTCATCTGTTATACGTGTTAAATCTTTTTTATTTAACTTAGTTTCCGCCATCCACTTAGTCCACTCCCCTCTTCCTTCTAGTGCAGGGTTAGTACCTAAGTCGTCTATGATAGCGTCTAAAACTTTTAACTTAGATTCGTACTGTTTATTCATTTTGTCCTTGTACTCTTTACTAAGTTTTCTATTTAAAATCTTGGCGCCCTTCTTAGTAGCTTTCTCTACTCTAGCGTTGAAGCTTATAACTTTTCCTTGTAATTCTGAAAACGCTGCTAATTGTCTGTTTATGTTTGGTGTAACTACTTTTTCTATGTAGTCCAATTCTTCAGGAGTAAAGTCAACAGTGACTCTTTTAAACGGAATCCCCTCTGAACCTTTCTCAAATATAGGATCACCTGCCGTAGCCATAGGCCTTATATCAGTATTTGCTTTGCTATATGCGTCGTGATCGAAAACCCATGTAGGTCCATAAGTCTCATCCGCAGATCTTTCCATTTTAAAGAACTGGTTAAAGAACATCGATTGTGTTTCGGCGCTACGTGCTCCTTCTGCAGCCACGTTTCTTTTTCTCTGCCAGATAGGTTTCTTCCCAATCATTTCAGGAAAGGAAAGACTCTCTATTTTATCTACTACTTGCCTAGCTATTTTCTGTTGAGGCCCTGTAACATCTATTAATAACTCTGGAGCTAACTTCTTTAGTTCCTCATTAATTACAGCTTGAGTACGCATGACCTCAGACATAGGGTCTAACATTTCTCCAGCCACTGGAACATCTGGATACACAACCTTTCTTCTTAACTTATCCCACTCTGGACCAGCCACCCAGTCTTCTGTAAAGCCTGCTTGTCTCATCTCTGCATGAGTTAATCTACCATAAAGAAACTCAAATTGGTTTAGTTCTCCAGTGTGTTCTGGAAGTTCTTTAACTACTCCAGGACTTGCACTTAAGTTCTCTACCCAACCTTCCTCAATCATTTTAAGTTGTTCTCTCGTAGATAACATATTGCTTACTTCATCTAACCAATGACCTAAGCTGTCATACTCATTAGGATTAGCTACATCTATTACATCATCAGACCAAGGGGTTAACCTTTCTAATCCAGCCAACTGTCCCCCCTCTTCATAAGTAAACCTAGGTGTAGTAGTAGCTTCAGTCAAATAGTTAAAAATTTCATCAGCACTTTTAGCTCCTAAGCTTGAACCTACTCTAAGTACGTTAAGTCCTTCAGCAGTTAGTTCGCCTGCATGCTCTGCCATCCATTGATTACCGCTTCTTGTGCCATCTACTAAACCTAACTCCTGCATTTTCTGATCTACTATTCTTCTAGCCCTAGACCTGTGAGCATCTTGCATCCAAGTTATAAGCTTCTTCCTGGACGTAGCAAAGAAAGCTGCATTTCTTTTATTACTAGGGTAAGTATTAAGAGCTTGATTAACTACATCTTTAAGCTGCTGTGTAATTTCAGTCTGCATAGTAGGATCCATCCAACGATGATTTCCTCCAGTTACAGTAGATATAACTTTATTCAACATCCGTTTAAAGTTTGATTTAAAACTTTTAACAAATCTACCTAGTCCAGCATCGGCTAATCTTTTTGATCCTACATCAGTTAAAGCAGAGGAGGCCACCATTGACATAAAACTATCTGAAGAAGTCATAGCTTCTCTAGCCATACTCTCATCTATATTAAAGTTCTTTGTAGCCCACTGTACAAAACCGTCTTCTCCTAACTCCCTTAATAGAGTTACTTGAGCTGCTCCAAGTTCGTCAGCTTCTCTCATACCTTTCATTGCTCCAACAGCTAAGGTACCCATAAAGTTACTAGCATGTTGATTTTGAAGTCCTTTAATTAACTTCTTAGTGCCTTTTCTTTGCATAGCATCTATCATGGCACCAGTTTGTGTAGCCGCAGTTTCTATGTCCACGCCCCTGAATAGTCTAGGATTCATTCGGAATGCTTCCCTTATCATTAAAACTCCTGACTCGTTTAGGACACCGTTGTCATACATAGAGTTCAAAGTCTTTCTAGCATGATCCGCTCCTCGTGCTATATTCTTGCCGTCTCTTACCCAATAACTTTCAGGAACTAGTAAGTTAAAATCTGTTTTTCCAGCGTTAGTAGCTCTAACTCCAGCCAAAGCCTCACCAGCAGACGCTGCCGCAGTGACCATATCTTTTGCAGGAACTTCTCCAGCCCTTTGTATTACAGGCCTACTTCCTGAAACTATAGGAGTTACTATTTCACCTCCTTCATCTACAATAATATCTATAATCCTTCCTTGAGTTATACCGTACTCAGATCCATTTTCAGCTACAAACTCTATCCACTTTCTATCGTGAAGAGCTTTCTGAACTTGCGACTGGTGTGCAACAATAGCTGCTACAGGATCTGTGGTGTATTTTTCAAAGTCTCTTGTTTTAAAGAGTTGTTCTCTTACATCTTCAATGCGTTCAATTAGAGGAGCGAATTGAGGATTGTGATTTTCTACTAATTTAAGTTGTTGGTGTATGTAGTTTAAGTCTTCTACAGAGAACGACCTTAACTGACGAGCCGAAGCTAGTGTAGGAGTTAAAGCTTGTTTAAGGCCATCGTCGTTTATGATGACGTCGTTTAAAGATTCTGTTAAAACATCGTATTCATTACCCGACGTTACCCGTTTCATATACCCTAAAGGAGTAGTACCCGCTGGAAGTATGTCGTTGTCTAAAGCTACTCGCCTTGTTATATCTCTTTGGTCTTCGAGCATATTAAACAACTTCGCAGCCTCAGGAGAGAACTCTCCATTCTTACCTACAGACATAGGCTTCTCTAAGGCTTCTCTCATTAACTTATCTAAAGCTTCTAAGTCATCTTTAAAGCCTGCTATAAATTCTTCAGGTATCCCTTTACCTACATTGTTTAAACTACCTCCTTGTAAGGTAACGTATTGGTCAAGAAAAGCTTGCCTTGTACGTAATCTTGTTACAACGTTAGCCAAGTCTTTTACATCTCCTCCAACATCTCCGAAAGCTTTACCTACGTCATTTAAAGTAATGGCAGTGCCATCATCATACTCTCCTAACGCAGTGACTACTCTTCTATAAGTAGGCCTTAGTCTTCCTGTGTTTATTAAATCCGGATTGGCCATCTTATAGTCATCCGTCATTAGTGATCTCATTTTTATTAAAGCTTCTTTATCTGCTCTTAAAGCAAACACTTCTTCTTCTAATTGAAACAGAGAGGGTCCTGAATCCCCTTCTTTTTTAGCAGATGTTAATGCATCTTCAGCTCGCTTTAACCTACTTTCTATATCGCTAAAGATACCTCCTGTCCCCTTCTTACCAAACAAATCTTCCTTACTAAAGGTAGCTAAAGCTCTTCCTTGATAATCCCCCGATGCTCCAAGAGTCATCTGAAGTACGTTACCTTCATTAGCTGCAAATATTACGGACTGCTTTCCATTTACTTTAGACCACGGCTCTAGCACCCAATCACTTACCTTATCTAAGCTAAGCTCACCGTTATGCATCCTAGTAAACAAAACCCTTTCGTCTTCTATACCGTACTGTTTTACTAACCTTAACTTCTCGGTAGGATCTATTCTTCCGCCAGCTTGAAGTTGTTTTAACAACGCTTGGTCATAAGGACTAGCGCTCTCTAATACTTTCTCTGATATTTTTATACTAGGCATGCTTAGCGCATCTAGCATCTCTAACATCTTAGAAGTACCTCCAGCCATTTCATTCGCTGCAACTCCTTTTAAGAACTCTAGATTAGAGGAGACTCTTCCACCTAAAAACTCGTGTAGTTCTTGACTCCACTGTTTAAGAGTAGTGCTTCCTGAGTCTAGGAAACTTACAAAAGAACTAATTTCATCTGGACTTGAAGTTAAAGATAACTTAGCAAAAACTAATTTATTGATAGCTTCTGTAGACAACCCTGTCTCTTCCTTCACCGCTTGCACTTGAGCATAGAACTTGTGGGCCATTGCTTCTTGTTGCTGAGTGTGTTGAGCCTCTAACCTTCTTTGGAATCTATTAAGTTCTTCAGCACCATTCAAACCTAAGTCGTTTTTAAACACCTTATTAAAGAACATACGATGAGACCTACCCATTCTATATGCTGCGCTGGTAGGGAGCATCTTACCTAAGTTTACGTCAAAGGAGTATGTCTCACTACTTATCTGACCTACTTCCTTTTTATACAAGAAATCTGCCATTATAGATTTAAAAGCAGCTTCTTGATCCACAAGATTGTCATAGTTGTCTAAAGTTTTTCCAAACAACGCTTTATACCCTGGACCGAATCTCCTTGCAATTTGCTGAGTATACGAAATACCATTAACTTCAGACTCAGCAATCAACTGTCTAGATAGTAGGTCCACGTGCTCATCCATAGGAACCTCATTTCTAAGTACAGATAGTCTTCCTCTTCCTGTGTCTACGTACGCTTGGTCGTATATCTTAGTAGCCGTAGTTCCTGCCATGACTGCACCATCTTCAGCGTTTACAAGAGGCTGAGCACCTCTGGCTAAATAATTAGCAACCGCTTTAGGTACTGGTCCTTCTTGCCAACCTTTAGAGTAGTGTTCAACTACTTGTTTAGTTTTTTCTATTGTTTTATTTAAGACAGGTACATGCCTAGTAAGAGGGTCTGTCATATGATGTGCAAGCTTTAACGGAGTTTTATATACCCTACCTACGTTAGTAAAGTACCACTTCATCCAACCACCGTGATCTTGTAACCATTTAGGTCCTGCCACGTACATACCAAAGAAGTCCCCTAAGATAGGTAAACCTAAACCCATCTCACGCTTCTTCTGTTGTGCTAGAAGATCCGCTACAGTGCCCGCCTTTATGTCGTCTGATAGGCCACCGAGTTTTCCTGCCATATTTTGAAGGTCTAGTATCTCATCGTTAGTTAAACTTTTTCCTAACATGTTCGATGCTTCATCTATAAAACCAGTGTTTTTAGCTCCGTGTTGCATCCCGTCTATAAGTTGCTGGACAGTCATATCCTGCATTTCAAGAACTGCCTTGTCTCCTACTTTAGCATCGGCTACTTCATCAAGCTTACCTGCCCCATATTTAGCAGCTCGGTGAAAAGCTTGTGTAGTATCGTTAGTTAAATCTACCTCTTTCCCTCCTTTAACTGCCTTCCCTTTTGCTCCTCCTTGTATTGCTTTAGCTAATGCTCTAGATGTTTTAGCTGTTGCAGTAAGACCTCCAGTAGCAAAAGATAGTGGGTCAGTTAAAATAGATCCTGCTATTTGAGCACCTAGGTTGTCTCCAAACAACTCATCAGCCATAACAGTGTTAGAGTTGTCAAATGCCATACCTAATATAGGTAGTAAAGCTGGGTCTACTACCCCTTCTTTACTCCATAAGTCTATGTCTTTTTCTTTCGCGGCTCTCCATATTCTCCATAGCGGTTGTTGTATTACACCGAACGTAGTATTAAACACCCTGTCAATCCAACCTGGTGTGTGTTTTGAGCCTCTATAAGCTGCCTGTGCTGTTTGTGGTACGTAACCCATTAACTATAATCCTCCGGGACAAACCAATATCTGCCCGCTTTTTTAATTAACTTGCGACCGAAGTGTTCTTTCTCGTGTTCAATCGCTTCTTTTGTTGACTTGTGTTTTATTCCTTTTAATAATAAGAAAGAATCTTCTGGTAAACCTAAGGCCACCTGTTCTTTCACCGTAATTTGACGTACACTTCCAAAGTGTTTATTGTGTTTAAAGCGTTGCATTCCTGCTTTAACTGCAGAGCGTATATCGAACCCTTCTCCTTCTGGATTAAAGGCCTCCCCTACACCCATAACTCTATCTACTTCTCTTAGTTCTCTAGGACTAAGTCGATGTAGCTTTCCTGCTGGATCCCAACCTGTTTGTTCTAAAGGAGTTATTCCATTCCACCTTGTATTGACCCACTCATCCGCTCTATTTTGACGTCTTTCTATATAATCAGGTAGTTGGTCCATAGAAGTTAAACCTACGCCAGCTAAAACTTGTTCAGGTTCTACTCCTATAGCTTCTAAGTAACCAGGTCTTGCTATCTCTTTCTCTAACATAACACTCCAGTGGTCAGCTAAAGGATCGCGTAAAGGAGTCCTTTCAGTTACACGAGAGTGTTGTTTTTTATTCCACTCACTGTAGTACATTGCATTATCATTAGGGTTATTAAGCACCTTATTTAGTATCTTACCAGTTTTAGGATTTCTTATAACAACTAAATCTCTACCATGAACCCCTTTCCCTACCTTATAAACATCTATAGCTATCTCTTTCGCATCAGGCTCACTTCCCTCTAGAACAAGGTCTCTTAATCTTTGGGACTGCCATTGACCCTCTCTGTCTAGCATATGCTCATCTACTTCTGTTATATCTAGTCCGTATCTTCTAGCGTATGCAGCCTTGTGGTTCCGTACTGTACGTTCTCTACCACTATAAATATTTTGCCCTGTACTTGGATCTGTTTTGATAGTTTCGTAAGCGTCTAAAGTGTAGCCGTCTTGTGCGTAAGCTAATCTTCCTACGCCAAATATCGTGTCTCCATCCACGCCAGCGTCTCTATTAATAGTAACACTACTGAACTCGTGGTTAAAGAGTTCTTCTTCCGGAGGGCGAGTTACGGTCTCTCCCTCTACTTTCCCGGCCCCCTCTCCACAGCAAGTCTACGTTCTTCTATTTGTTTTTCTCTTTCTATACCTACTTCACTAACATAGCTCATCTCCGCTGGAGTTGAGTAAGCGTTTCCAGTCATGTTAAGGCCAACAGCTACAGAGGCATCGAACGCAAGTATGTGACTTAAACGACGTAGATCTTGAGTATTTAAGTTACCTACTATCTCGCTTATTTCTACGTTACCTATATTTAAACCTCTTACACTTGCCCAAGTTTGTAAGGCATCTGCAGGAGCTAACGCAGTTACCTTACGATAAGTCGCGTCTATAAGGGAATTCCTATCATTAGCAGTTTCTCTTAAGCTGTTTCTATATGCGTCTTGTTCAGGTCCTTCACCTAAGCCGGTAGCGTAAACACGATTTAAAATTGTATTAACATAAGTAGTTGCACCTTTACCTCCCTCCCTAGTATCCAGATAGGAAGTTAAAAGAGATGCAGTTATACGTTGTTTTTGGTCTGGATCCATATGTTCAATACCATCAAAGACATCTCTCCAAGCACCTCCAACACTTGCAGGAGTTATTTCACCTGTTTCTTCATCAAACAATCTAGAGGTTCTTCCTAGGCCAGAAGTTAGGGTACTAAAGATACCGTCTCCATTTAATATCGTTTCACCTTCTTTATTTGTTGTAACAAAGTCGCTTATTGAAACCCGAGAATCACTAGAGATATGTCCTATAACATTTCTATAGTTAGAACTATTCGACATAGCTGCAACGGTTCCGGCAGCCTTATGCTCAATATCTACACGCGCTTTAATCTCCTGTAGATTCGTAAGTATACCTTGCTTTCTTTGATTTAATTTTCCTTTAGCTTCTAGCTCCCAACTAAGATTTTTAATGCCTTCGTTTATCATAGCCAGCTTTTCTCCGTCTATGTCGAAAGAGTGCATAGCTAAGTTGTTTCCTGCTTTCATTAGTCCTTGCGCTAATTCAACGTGTCCTGTAGAAGTTCCGCTACTACTAAAAGTATTTGATGTTGCATCATAGTTAGACAAAATACTGTCAGGATCTGTAAGTAATGAAACCATAGCTCCATCATTAGCTAAGTCCATGAGCTGATTAGATCTGTAACTTCTATAATCTCCCTCTCCAAAATCATCGTCCTCATCGAAAGCAGTCCAACCAAAAAATCTTCCACTCAAAGGGTCGATACCCCAATCTGCGGCTCTACCTGTTTCAACCCAACGATGACTAGCATTAAAGTATCCTCCTTCGAACTCTACTCCAAACCAACTTCCTTCCTCTAAAGGACTTACTTTAGAGGAGCGTGCAAACTCTGGAGTAAGCATGTAACTTAATAATGCAGGAGACATTCTCCCTTTAATACCATTAACTGCTAACCTCATCTTTTCTTGAGGGCTATCTGCGTTTGCTATCTGCTTCAGCAATGCGTTTTTTTGATTATTCATAAAGATACCTCCTAATTCATCAGAACCAGCGCCCCAAGGAAGACCACCTGAAGGGTGAATGTATTTAACTAGAGAATACCTAGGTATCACATATTTGTTCATACGATAAGCATCTCTAATATCGGCGATCATCTGCTGACTGTGGCCAAGGTTTAATAACTCCTCATCTGTATGTTGGTTTAAATGAACAATACCATGCTGTAATGCTTTTGCCGCAGTTCTTAATCTACCGTTAGCAGTGTATCCCCACCAATGTTCTTCTACATCTAGTAGGTCTGCTTCTGATATGGTTGTGTCTGCGGTATTAGATACTAGTTCTTCTCCTTGATTTAGCCCTAGATAATCTATAGTATCTCTTGACATTTGTATCCTACCGCTTCTTGCCTCACTAAGATCCTGATGTAAAGAGTCATCTATTGCATCTAAAGCATTGGTAGATTCTGTCATATTTTTAACAGCGTTACTTATTAACTGACCTCTCACTCCTGATAGTAAATCACTCTTTAAGAAATCGTTAGTAAGTAGTCCCAATAAACCTTCGCCTTCTAATTGAGGGGTTAATTCCTCAATCATAGCTGTTTGTATTCCTTCAGGAAGTCTAGTTAATTTACCTCCTTCAAGTTCTAAACCACTTTGAATTAACCCTAAGGTTTTAGGCATATTAAAATTTCCTCCTATCTCGTTTACAATTTTATTTACATCAGCAGTTAAACCTTCCTTAGCAGCATCTTCGTTTTTATACTCTATCTTTTTAGCGTTAAACTCTTTTCCTGTAATCCCGTCTAATGCATCTGTAACTTTCATAAACCTCTCAGGGTCATCTTTCCAACCTTCCGCTCCATGTGTTTTAAGCCACGCTAAATCCTCTGCAATCTCTGGATTATCTAAGCCCGTTTCTTTCGCGTACCTTTGCCAAGTTGCCGTGTCTTCGCCAGGTTTTGGTTGATTCATTAAAGCTAACTGACCTTCCAAAGCTCTTCCCTTCGCAATGTCGTGATTAGTATTATTCTGTAAATTATTTATAGCTGCGTCACGGTAATGCGATCCTTCTGGATTTGTCTTCCACTGTTTATAAAGATCAACTAAAGGGTTGTTTTGAGTTTCTTTAACAGCTTTAGCTAAACCCTCCGCATCTGCTACGTTTGCTGCTGCATCAGCATTTTGCTTACTCCGGGCCAAAATGTCCTGAACCTCTTGACTATCTGGGTTAAGCCCTTTGTATAAAGGATTAGCTGCACTAGCACCGCCAGCTTGAGCAGCCATCATCTGATCTCCTTGTAGATGAATATTAGCTATAGCCTCTGTCTTCTCCGCAGTTCCCATCTTCAACCATGCCTCAGAAGATTTAAGTCTTTCAGTTGCGTTTTGTATAAACGTACCTCTTGCACGCATATGAGCATCAAACTCTTCTAGCTCCACCTTTTTTCTATTCTGAGCTCTTTGCTCTCCCATATTGTCCATCTGGACCATCCAAGCTAACTCGTTAGTATCTGCAGCGTTCTCAAAGGCCGCCATCTTTTCATCAGCCCAATAGCCAGACTCACGCATCCAGGCCAGTTGTCCTTCTACGTCTACTGAGTCTTGAATACCTTGAAAGATTTCTGCCTGAGCTTCTACAGATAGAGTTGAAAGGTGCTCTATTCCACCTGCCTTTTCAAAAGCATCTTCAGCTTCAGGATGTTTTATTAAGAAAATCTGTAGCTGTTTAGCTTTGTCCATTCTAGCGTTATACTCATCTCTAGCTTTTGCTTGAGCTTCTAATACGCCAGGTAAATTATTTGCACCTGTTATAGCATCGAATCCTCCCACTAAACCAGCTGCTAGAGCTTGAGCTAATATTCTTCCCCAGTCTTTTTTGTCTGGGTCAAACTTAGCTATCATTTCGTCTGTAACATCTTGACCTCTTTGAGCAGCTTCATCCCCTGCTACAGCTTGAGTTTCCACTGATTTTTGCATATCCTTAGCAAAGGCATCACTTAACTCTATCTCCTCCATAGGCTTATCATCCCAAGGAGTAGCTACTTCAATGGCAGGAGATTCAACAGCAGTAGGCATAAAATCTTCTGGGCCAACAACTTGAGGGGTAGCAGTTGGATCTGGCTCAATTTCAGGATCGAATCCTAAGTAGTCAGCTTTCCGTTGACCTCTACCTGCAAGTGCGGAACCTTCCTGACCTCCTTCAAGATAAGTACGTTGCCTATTCCCTCTACCTCCTAGGCCAAGAGAACCTCCTCCGCCTGTATCATCTACCATACGTTGCTGTCTTAAATATTCAGCTCGTCTGTTAGCTCTACCAGACATAGTATTTGCAGACCTTGTTCTAGAACCTGTGCCGGGAGGAGCACCGAACATTCCCTGATTATCTTTGGCTTTCTGCTCTTGCTGTTTTAGATACTCCTGTCTACGCTTCTCTCTATCAGACATTGCATGGTCACCTAGAGGCGCTGAGCCAATAGCGCTTAAAGGGTCTTGTTTCTTTTTCTTGGGATCTTGTGCCATTATATTAATTCCTCAAAAACCACATCTATATCAGGGTGGTTATAGTTAACGCTTAAATAGCCTGAAGGCATTGGTGTTACCGCGAACGGAACTTCATCTGCCATCACACCTCTAAAACGTCTTCCTTTAATTGTCTTATATTCGAACTCGTAGACATTGTGACCATTACTAGACACTCCTACCTGTTCTATGTTTTTCTTAAGACGTCTATCAGAAGCCATAGCTCCTGCTGCTGCAGCTACCGCTCCTTGAGTAAGTCCACCTAAGAATGTAACTTGGTCAGCCATTTGAGCTGCCTCAGACATCATTTGAGCGTGACCCATTATTTGTTGTGATTGAATGCCACTGACTGCTTGCATCTGAGCCATACCCATGTTGCCTCGTATCTGACCTTGTTGAGAAAGTATGTTCATAAGAGCTTGACTATTACGTTGTGCCTCTTGAGCTCTCCTACTTGTTTCCATTTGGTATCCTTGAGCAGCAGCTTGAAGTTGTTGTTGAGAAGCTTGAAATGCTCCAGCTCCTCTTAAACCCGTACGTTGCTGAGCCTTAGCTACCTGTCCTTGTTGTTGCTGTCTTAACCCTGAAGCTAGAGCAAACTCTGCTAGGGGATCTCGGAACCCACGCTTTCTTCTTAGAGTAGCTGCCTCTTGTTCAAAGGGCTGTAGGGTATCCTCCATTAAGGTTTCATACCCAGCTCGAGTTTCCTCCGCTAGTGCACCCATTCTGCCATACATTTGATGAGCCTGAGCTTCCATTGCAAGACGTTGTTTATTTGTTGTAAATACCATATTAATACTCCACTATTAGATTGATAGGCTTTCCTGCCTCTTGGTTACTTGTGACCGAAAGCTTACCGCTCTCCTGTTTTAAATCCGAAGACACCCCGTCAGAGGATAGTACCCTCCTAGGCTGTGCTCTTCTTGGGTTGTTAAGTTCTACCTTCTCACCTGGGCCACGGCTTATTGCTTTTATTACAACACCTTCCGTGTCGTTCCACTTACTTCCGTGGGCGACTGGTTGATTATCTTGATTTATTTTACTGCGCATTTGGTATCGTAATATCTATGTCCACATGAGAGATGGCGGTAGCTTCCGGCTTTCTATTCCGCAAGATACCTCTTAGGAAGCGACCTCTAACGTCACCTCCGACTGTCGTGTCATTAACAGCGACAGTAACGAACTGAGCGTCCGACATAGACGAACGAGTTCCCGCCATAGGAGAACCCGCAAAGCCTACCTCTACGCCCGATCCTGACTGAATACTTATTTGAGTTTCATTAATCATTGAAGATTCTGCACCCGTATCTATGTATCCAGAGTCTACTATCATACCTTCAACTGATGCGCCGAAGTATATAGTCCCTGCACTATCTGTTCCTAAACCTGATACAGAGGCCACAGTTACATTGTTGCCTGCTACTCCAGTTACAGTAGTGTCTAAAGTATTTCCGCTTGCATCTACAATACCTACTCTTAAACCTACGTTAACTCCAGCGATAGTACTACTGCAGTCAAACCTAGAGTTAGAAGTAGATAAAGTTCCTGCACTGCTTACAGTGGTATCAGTATCTACGTCATCTCCGTACACTGAAGTATTACCTGTAGAGTAAGAACCACTAA
>CEQA01033320.1_pt1 | contig 14560 bp, 5 predicted proteins | sample 530501 | NCBI WGS metagenome assembly CEQA01 (sample SAMEA2620227, study PRJEB7988) | marine metagenome | isolation source: saline water (ENVO:00002010), including
TATTCTTTTTTAATGGACAAGAAGTAGTACCATTAGTTGCTGGTAAAATGCAAACAGAGGTATGGGATACACATAATCAAACTTCAGCTGTTGCTTATGATGCTTCTAGAGATTTATTGTGGGTATGGACTAATAATGATAATATTTGGTTTTATAGCTTTACAAATCAATCATGGGCAGGTAAATCCACTAAAGTTAGCAGCAATCTATATAAATTGCCAGAAACCAATGCAGTATCAGGGCCTTATGGCTATACACATTATATAAACAATAATAACGATCATCAAGTTCTAGGAACTTCTGTTGCTACTAGTGGCGATGATATGACATTTACATTAACTACAGGAAAAATAGGATGTGGTAATTTTTCACGTAGAAAAAGATTTTATAAGGCGTATATTACGCATAAGGGATCTGACGGAACTGTTGATGTTGATTGGTCAACTACCTCAGATTCTACTATAGCAGAGGATACTAGCCCTACTACTTTAGCAGCAAGTGCTGGAGGAACTACAACAACATTAACTCTTCCTAGTGCTGCAGGTAAATGGATAGTTTTTGAATTTACATCAAGTAATGCTAGTTCAGACTGGGAAATAAGTGATATAACAATAATTTACAGAGAAAAAACGGTAAGATAATATGAGAACAAAAGCAGATAGAAGAGCCAGACATATAAATGCTGCAAAAGCCAATACCTCAAAAACAGCGAATAAAGGTGTTCATAAGGACAAAATAATTCAATCTAAGGGCAAGGCTTATAAAGTAATACAAGCTGGTAAAAAAGAGTATTTTTTAGAATTAAAGGTAACAAAGTAGGCATATAATGAGTAGAGAATTAAGTGCATTAAATAAAGAACTAGCTTTAGAAACAAAATGGGACGAAAAGCGAAAGAAAGATATACAAATTGAAACTGCAGAGAAGATTGCTCAAACAAACAGATTTCTTGATTTTGTAGCATCAGCTGTTAAAGTGGGAGGAGAAGTTGCTAAAAACAAAGCCGCAGATGCTGAAATTGATCAACAAGCACAAGACCAAGGATTTGAAAAAGTAGAAACAAAAGTAGAAGGAAAGCCCTTTCAAACAGAAGTTAGCTACGTAAAAGAAGTTGATGGAAATCAGATTTCTGTTAGCCGTTCACAATTCAGTTCATTGCAAGAGTCTTCTTTAATGACAAACAGAAGTATGTCTGAAATATACTCAAAAGGAGATCCGTTTTCAAATGAAACTCCTTTAGCAAAAAATCAGCGTCAATTACAAATGTTAAATACTTTATTAGAAACTGGTAATTTATTTGCAAGTACTACAGGTCAAGATACATCACAAATAGTTTCTAACACTCCAATCGTGACACAAGATCAAATAAAAACTCGAATAGGAGGACCTAATGTAGATTTATATGAAGCAATTGATTTTGATAATGTTGAGATAGATAAAAGTTCAGCAATTAATTTTCTAAACGAACCGCTAATAGATGCTTGGGATATAGCTGAAAATTATGGTGGCACTGTAGACTATACTACTGATTCTGGAGAGGTGATACAAGTAAATCCATTAGAAGCTCAGATATTAGATAAGTACAAGTCTGAAAGTGATTTAGAAACAGGAATAGAATTTACAAAATATTTAAAAGGAATTAAAGGTCCTACTGCATATGGAGGAAGATAATGATAAAAAAATATAAACAGCAAAGAATATTAAAGTATCTACCCTTAATTTTAAGCAAAAAAGATCCTAATAAATTATTAAAAAAGTACCCTAGAATTTTAAGTGTTTTAAAATCTTTTGGTACAAAAATAGATAATAAAATTTGGATTAGTTCAGACAAAGAAGTTATGCATGTAAATAGCGCAGAATATAACATATTAAAGCGTTATTATAAAAAAGGAATACAACAAGAAGCTGAGGAATTGGTTAGGTTTATAGGCATAGGCTTGCCAACAAAAATAGGATTTAGATATGAACCAGTTACGGCTACTCTTATAGCTTTAGCTGTAATAGAAGGTTTGAAAATGGGTACTGCGGCAGGAAGAAAAACTGCAGCTGCTAAAGCTCAGAAAAAAATTGTAAAAGGGCAAATGAAAAAAGTTGAAAATACTCAAAAGGATCTTTCTGTAGCAGGAACAAAAGATGTTGAAAATTTATGGAATAACTATTCTATGGGAATAGGCGGTATGACACAATCTGTGGGCAAGGGTATGGATGATTTATCTGCTAACTTAAAGAATATTGAAAAAGCTGGAAAAGGTTTAACATCAGGCACTGGTGAAATAATGAAAGATCAAGCTATTGATGATTTCAATGAAATGTTTGAAGGCGAACAAGAAAAAATGCTTTATCAGACTAATCAACAAATGTTAGATTATACTAAACAAATGGAACACTCAAGAAATGAAATGGTAAAGCAGCTAGGTGATCTTCAAAGACAATTGAAGAAACTAAGGAAACAAGATGAATTTCATGAAAATATATTTTAAAGGAAGATAACATGTCAAATGGAATGAGTAATATTATGATGCTTGTAAGCGAAATTATTCGTGACAAGCGTAGATCTGAAGAAAGAGAACAAGATAAATGGGACAGGGTTCTGGAATTCCAGTTTCGTAGAGAACAAGCAGATTTAGATAGGACTCAAAGACAATTAGATAGAAGGTTAATGCGCCAAGACAAATTAGAAGCAGAAGCAAATAGAGTTGCTGATAAATTTGCAAATTACAATATTTCCGCAGAAGATGCAACTGGAGTTGGACAAAAGTTACTTGAAGATGTTACAGAGGGTGCAGCACCAGGTTTAGCTTATAATGCTAAGATGTTAGATTTAAATATTCAAACATTAGAAAAAAGAATTGAGGCTTATAATAAAGGCATTTCTCATTTAAAGGAACAAGGTTCTATATTACATAGAGCTGCTCAAGGAGAAAAAATAGGAGGCATTGATTTTACTAGTATAGAAGGATTAGATAAATGGATGAGTCCTGGTGAATTTGAGCAATTTAAAAAATTCGCTTTAACTGCAGACAATCCTGAAACTGAAGAAGTTGAAGGTTTAGGATGGAAGAATTTTGCAGGAGCTCAGCAAACATGGACTAGAGAATTAGGAGGTGCAAATAGAGCTCAACAAACCGAAATAATGGAAGATAAAAGGGTAAGATTTAATAAGGAGCAAGGTAATAGACATTTTCAAACATTTAAAAATCTTATTACAGGCTATTCTGATGACGGAAGAGATATGCAAGATTTATCTGAAAGCTTAAGTTGGATAGATAGTTCGGGTAAAGCAATAGTACCCAGTCAAGAAGTCTCGAATCAAATTCTACAAGCTATAAGCGCTTCTACAGATTACAATGATTTTATGGGATGGCTTGATAATTATACAGAAGAGTTTCCTGAAGATGCGAAACATATAACAGAAGCTTTATCTAACAGTCCTAAGTATAATTTAATTTTTGGAAAATTATCAACTCAATTTGGTGATTTGAAAAAAGAGCCTGGTTATTTAAGAGGAAAGAATATTGAAAAAGTTAGTAGTCAAGAATTTAAAAATACCATTGTAACAACATTTGATGAAGATCTTAAAAATAAAAATATTAAAACTAAAAACGAAGCTTATGATTTATATGAGCAAGTATTTTTAGATTTAGAAAAAGGTGACAGAGAGGCAGTATTTAAGCATTTTCAAACAAAATTTCCTAGCATGAATTTAAAGGAATTCAAAGGAAGATTTAAGCCAGAAGCTGTTGAGATGTTTCCTGAAAAAAGAGTTATGTACAATCAGGATGGAGTGCATCTTACAGCAGACCAGATTTACAATCAATTAAATTTAATATCTTTAGACAAGCGTCTTGATGTTGATGTGAATATGCAAATGCCAACTTATTATAATAGCAAGGAAAAGCTTCCTCATTATAGTGCAGCTACTGCAATGTTCTCGAATATTTTTGGTGGTAATGCTCCATTTTATACAGCTTACTTTGATCATAAACAAAAGATGTTGGCTGAAAAATTGGATTTAGAAGGTAAGTGGAATTGGGGAACAAAGCATAAGGATGTAGACAAAGCTTTAATTAAATTATTTGGTCAGGAAAGATTTGAATTAATTGATAAAGAAGCTGTGAGAATGGGTAGAAAAGCTACTACAGAATATATACAATCTGCGCTTAAAGACCCAACTAGCTCTGAGTACAAAGATATTTTAAGAGTATTAAAAGTTAATGCAGATGTAAATGAAGAAGGTGATGCTATTAACGCAATAGTGCAAAAACAAATAAATGCTATACAAGAAAGAGAAAACAGTTTAATGAGTCAAATAGAAACAGGTTTTTCGCCTGAAATTTCAGATTCATCAAATGTAAATATAAATAATTTAGCTTTATTAGACGAAAATGGTGATATAAATGTAGATTCTTTAAAATTGAGAATGGATAACTTTGATTCAACTTCAACTACAATAGATAGTTTGAAATTGATACATGAAAACTTAGATGTCCCTGAGTTGAAAGATAAGAAAGTTGAGACAGTAATACAAGATTCTTCAAAAACAGATGGGATTATGGATTTAAGAAATAGTAATTTATACCAAGCAATTAGCTCTTTAGATGAAAAAACAGCTGTACATCTTGCAAATTCTTTAGGAGCAAATGTATCAGATTCAGATTATAGCAGACAATACGTAGAAAGAGAGATAGCCCATAGAATTTCATTTCCTGAGGCTCTAGCAAATCATCCTGAAAAGATTTGGGAAGAATGGCAAAATATGATTTATTCAAATGACAGATATGTAGTATCAGATGATGATATAAGACAAGAGATTTATAAATTTTTATCAGAAACAGATGTAGATATTAGAGAAGAAATAGGAAACTTAGATGATTGGGCTTTAAATTCATTAGGAGTTTCAGGAGATTATGATGAAGAAAGTTATAATCAAGTAGAAGGTTTAAGAAATATACTAGCAGAAACGAATCCTATTGATGCAGATAGTAACCCTGATGTAGAAGTAGGTTATGTTGATTTAGCATTTGATGATATAAAAAATGTTAGAAGTATGGATAAATTAATGGAAAATCCTTATTTATTTGGACGTTTTTTAGGTTATTTAAAAAGTGGGAACAAAACATTGCATATGGATGGAAAAGACTTGATACCCTCTACCGATAATTACACCCATGATGTTCGTACAATAGAAGATAAAGAATTATCATCAGAAGCATTACAATTTTTGCAAGGAGTTTCCGATGGATTGCCTGGAGGTCAGCATTTAAACACATTGAGAAGATATGAAGCATTAGATCCTAATTCAGGACAATATACATTATTGCCTGAACATGAAGAATTATATGCTCAATATCTGAATGAAAACTTTCAAATATATATAGATTTATTTAATGAAGATGAAATCTTTAGTGACAATTATAAAGGAGAACGTTAATGTCTAATGGATTTAATTTAGAAGATTTAGAATTATTAGAAAAACTAATTAAACAAAAAAGAGAAGCAGAAAAATCTATTGCCATAAGTCCCACTACCCCTACTGGCACACCTGATGCTACTAAAAGGTCTATATATCCATCTCTTTCAAACGAAGCTGCAGCTGATACAGAATGGGGAAGTTTATGGGATGTTCTCGGTTCTGCTGCTTGGCATTTTGGTTCTGCTGCCACTTTAGGATTAACAGAATTTTCTGAAGCAACAGCAACAGAGCCTTGGGCTGAAAAAAATACTGCCGAAAGAATAGGTGCTGCAATAGGTGAAGCTGCAGGAATGTTTGTTCCTATGGGAGCTGTAGGTGCAGCAGCTAGAGCAGGATTTCGTTGGTCTTCTAAAGGTTCTAGAGGCTTGGTTCGTAAATTAGCAAATCAAGCAAGTAAGGAAGTCGCTAGCGGTATAAAAGATAAAGCACAACAAGAACTCGTTGAAACTACAATAAAGAAAAGTGTTAAAAAGGGAGCTTATCAAGATGTAGATCATGTGTTATATAAGCATGAATTTGGAGGAGAAGTTTTAGAAGCTGCAAATAAAACATTTGAAATAAATGTGAGAGCAGCTTTAGTAAAAGGAGCAAGAGATGCAGGTATTGATTTAGATCAAAAAACTGTACAAAATGTAGTAGGTACTATTACTAAAGGCTTAAGAGATCCTGATAAACATATTAACTCTGTTCAGCAATGGGTTGCAAGTGGATTACGAGGCACTTTAGGGACAGGAAATAAAGGAACTTGGCTGACACATTATGCAGGTGAAATTGTCCAAGATTTAGCAGTATTGACTCCACACGGATTATTACACAACTACATGTTGTCCAAAGCTAAAGAAGATGAAGGTTATAAATGGGAGCCAGGAACTCAATTAGGCCATGCTTTATTAATGTCTGTCGCTTTTCCATTAGTTAGATATATAGGTACTGGAGGCGAAAGAAGAATGGGAGAGCTTTGGAATATTTTAAGAAGAGATATGTCTAAAACTAATTATGATGCATTAGTCAAAACTCCTACAGGGCCAGAAGATTTAAAAGGTTTAATGAAGATAGTAGCTGGAGGAGAGTATACAAATATTATTAAAAAAAGCAAATGGAAAGGTATTAGCGGTAAAAGCTATACTATTGATGATATTGTAGCATATGATTTTAAAAATCCTACAGTTTTAAAGGATGCTGTACATATTATGAAAGGCATACAATCTAGTGTTTCTAAAATAGATCAAGTAGCAATGTGGGGAAAAGAATGGGCAAAGGATGTTATGCCTTCAAGAGGTTTATTTAGAATGACTTTAGGAGCAGCTCTTATGAATACTCAAATGTTTTCAGAAAATATGGCTGCTTTAAAAAATCTTCCTCCAGAAGAAGTCTTAACACATATGCTGATAGGTGGATTGATGACTAAAGGTAAAGGAGGATGGGCAAGAGATCCTTTACATCGTTCTGCAGATGCTAAAGCAGTAGAACTGTCTAACAGCTACAGATTAATGGATATTCTTGGAATAGACCATAAAGATGTTTCTAATTACTTAAGTGTAGAATCTTTTAGAGATTCTTATATAAATACAAATATAGGATTAGCAAACGATCCTACTGCAAGGGAGATACATAAAGTATATGATAAATATAATAGAATTGTAGATTCTAAAAGAGACAGGACTGAAGTTGGGAAAGTAGAAAAAACTAGTATTATTAATGAATGGGAGCCTGTATCATATGCTATAGAAGGTCAAACAAAGGGAAGAAAGGCTTTAAAAGGTCGTAATTATAAATTGTTATCACCAGAAGAAATAATTCAATTTGAAAGAGAATTAAAAGGAATTATGAAAGGTGAGAAAAGTTTAGAAGATTTAAACTATCAAGAGTTTATGTATGAATTTGATAAGGATTCTTCTAAGGGTACTAAAAAAATATATATAGATTATTTAAAAAGGCTAGCTAGAGATAGTAGAGAAGGTGCAGAAGATAAAGTTTTAAACTTAGATGTTGGTAATGATGGAATAATAAGATATTCGGGATTAGAATATGAAAGTTTAAATTTAGACCATAATGGCGGTGGTGCTATTGGAGAATTAGATATACTATTAAACACATTAAAAAATGCTGGTCTTGCTCAAAAAATGGCTATAGGAGTTGGATTTGATGTAATTGATTTAGCACAAAGACCTAAAGCTATTGAAAGATTACAAAGAATTAATCAAGAATTTAAAGGGATATTAAAAACTAATGGACTTGGAGAAAAAGTAAATTGGTTATTTCATATTGGAGATCCTGGCCAAAATCCTTTTTTAAATCAATGGCTTAATTCTAGAAAATTAGAAGGTGAATTAAGACTTGGTAATATGGCTACAGGCAGAAATATTGTTGATATGGATAGAGGGGATATTCAATTCAGACAAAGTGCTCAAGACGTTTTAGCTGAAGATGGATTTTTCTATCATCACTCTCAATATAAAATAATAGATGAACAAGGGAATGAGATAAGTTATGACCCAAATATACACGATAAACTAGCAGGTATTGCTTCTGCTTTTTATTTTGGAGGAACTAAAACACGGCCAACAACATTAGATGCAAAGCCTAAAGAAATCAAACTAGAAGATGCTACAGCATTAATAGGGACTTTTGAACAATTAGGATTAGGCCTCAATGCTCTTAATTTAAATCATGAAAGTTATCATAAATTATGGGAAAATAGACAATATGAGAATTTTGGATTAAGAGCTGAACATGTTAGAATGATAAAGTCAATGGAAGAAAATGGGCTTGCTATACGTGATTTAGAAAATGGTGCTATATTATTTAATTCAGATAACGCTATAGAGCAAATGATTAATGAAGTAGGTGGTATAGATGTAGTAGAGTATAAAAGATATGCTTCTGAAATAATGGACGCTCTTGGCGGAGAAAGTAGATATATACAAAAAACTGACACTAGACTTGAATTTCCTCTTGAATCAGGAAAAGAACCTAATATCGGAGCATTAAAAAGAATACATAAGATGATTCCAGAGATATATAAACAAGAAATAGAAACCAAGTTAACGTCTGTTTTAACAGGGGAATCTTTAAATTACAATGATGAAAAAGCATTAAATCATTTAGACTCTATTTCAAATGCAATTAATAAAAAAGACTTCAAAACAGCTATAGGTAATCTTGAGAATTTAAAAACTACTTTAGATGAAAAAACATATAATGATATAGAGAAAATTATTAATTCTGCTCAAATAAACGACCAAGCAGCAGCAACTCAAATAGCTGATTTAGCTAATAAGACAGGTACAGTTTATGAAGCTGTTCAAAAACTTATTATGTCAGAGAAATCTAATGCTCAATATATTCAAGGATTGTTAAGTCGATTAATAATGGGTGCAGGAAAACAGAATTTTACAGAAATAAATAATTATATAGATATAGTAGATAATCTAACAGCTGCATTAAAGGGTAACCTATCTAAAGTTGATACTAAGGATTTATTTGATGAGTTTTTAAAAACAAATTCATTTGGTGATTTAAAAAGATTGATGATTGGATTAGAAAAGAAGTATGCTGGACACGGAATTCCTAATGATTTAGATAATTCTCATATTTTAGATTCTTATGAAAGAATGATGCATAATTTTTCTCACGAAAGATCAAAAGACAAACTTGATATTGCTAAAGAATTAGGTTTAGTAGACCCTAGGTCTGGACAAATAATACCTAAAGCCACAGAATTGATTAATGAAGGAAGGCAGGGTTTACAAGAATTAAAAAACTTAGTTCTTCAAAATGATCCAAATTTAAGCGGTAAAGTTATATTAGACAGAACTCTTGATGAAAATTTATTACATTTGGCTTGGTTGACTAGAAACACTAAGGAATATAAACAAGTTTCATTAACGGAAGTTGTTACTGCAGATGGCTCTACTATATTAGTTAGAAGATGGACTTTGCCATCAGACAATACAGAATTCAGAACTCCTGGGCATAGAGTTACTGAGCATTTAAATGACTTAGGTATTGAAGTTTACCATGTTTCTAAAACAGGCATTATTGATGGTAAAGTAGAAAACAATATATCTTTTTATAAAGATGGACAAGGGCAAACTGTATCTGATGTATTTAATAAAGTAGGTATTGATTTACCTGAAAGTAAATATATTCACAAAGGAATACAGGAAAATGGAACATTAGATCCTGCGGATGAATTATTAGCAAGTAAAAATATACCACAAGGTAATAAAAGATTTGTAGAAGTTTCTCTTGGTAGACCATTAGTTTTTATTGAAAATCCTCAAAATTTAAAGAATTTAACTGAAGCTTATAGAAATTGGTATGATGAAAATTTAGCAAGATTACGAGATGAGGGAAGGGCAGGAATTGTAGACAAATCTATAGGTGAAAACTTTCGTCAAGTTTTTAATCCATCAAATGTAAAAAGTCCAGAAGCAATGATACAATCGATGTATTTATCAAAACTTAATAATGCGGCTTTTGAAAAGGCTTTTACTTCAGATGCATTATCTAAAATGAATACAATGAAAGGTCATTATGGTTTAAATTTAAAATTATTAAAATATACTAAGTTAGCAGAAGGTGGTTCTTTAAAAATGATGCCTAATCAAGCTGCTTTAACCGACCTTATAAATACATTGCCAGACATTAAAGCTGATAGGAAAAGATCTATTGAGAGTATAATTGATGATTTGGATAATGATGTTTTAAGAGCTGGTTTACTAGCAGATGAAGCAGATGGAACAGTAAACAATTTATTAATACGTAATGTGCAACGGGCTAATACTACTAGAATTCAAAATAATAGCCTGAGAACTCATTTAGAAAACAGATACAATGACAGTGATAGATTCAAAGCTATTTTAGATAAATCTAGTATAGATGGTGCAATATATATAGACCAAGATATGTTGAATCTTTTTGCAACATTAATGGCTGCTAAAAATAATATTAACGGCTATAAAGGCAGTATGGCATCTGGTCAATTTGGATTAAATGAAAGTTCTTCATCTACATTTAACCATTACCAAAACAAAAGTACTGAAATAGAAGTTGGAAAATTTGGAGTTGATACACAATATGTTATGTTTGGCAAAGGTTTGTTTATTTTTGATCCTAGTATAGCTGCTAAAATGAGAACTCAAGGTGTTAGATTTTTAGGAGGAGAATCAGCTATTAAGAATATAAAAGGGCTTGCTGTTGATAATATGCCAATTCAAGGGTTAGTCCCCACAGAAAGGACAGTAGAATCTACTCTTGATTTCTTAACAGATAATAATAAAATGAATATTACTTTAGAAGGAATTGGTCTTAGATTTCATGGGCATAGCTCTCATAATTCACCTGTTCCTCATCCATGGACTCATTACCAATCAAAAGAAAATGTTTTAACTATTAGAGACGGCTGGATGATGTTAAATCAAAATATTCAAAAAATTAATAGATTTAGTCAGGCTTTACGAGATGGTTCTGTTTCAGAATTAGCTAATAAAATGATAGAATGGCAACAACAAACGGGGAATGTATATGAAGCAACATTGCAAGATTTTTCATCGCAGATGTTAGATTTAGGTATGACTACTAAAAATCCTATTATTAGAGAAGCTATAGTAAGAATGTGGGAAGACAAAGCTTTACCTTTATTATTAAAACCAAGAAATCCTAAATTCTCAAATCCATTAGTTATGCCTGATTTAAAATCTCAAAATCCTATGAGTATAGATTTGTTTGATTCAGATATTAACAATTCTATGATGCCATCAGGTTTAAGAAAGGGTTCAGCAAGAATTCAATTAGGAGAAAGTTTGCTTGGGTCAGATGCTAAAAAAATGCCTGTCAATAGTATAGATGAATTAGTGTTTTCTATTAGATTAAATGATGTAGATTGGTTGGTTAAATTTGACCCTAATGCACAACCAGGAAAACAATTAGACTTTTATTCAGCTTTAAATGATTATTTAAATTCAGGATATACTATGGATGGATCTATTGCTAATGATATGTATCAAGCTAATTTAAATAAACCTGATAATATTGCTATAGGTAATGATATTATACCATTTTTAGACAGATTGAATAACGTTATTTTAGGAAAAACTAACACAAAATTAGGAAATATGAATAGCTTAGAACTTATTCAAAGATATATTGAAAAAGGTATGCTTGGTGAAGCTACAGCTGAATCCTTTGATACTATGTTGCAGTATGGGAATAAATCAAGTTTTCAAAAAAAGGATGCAAAGGTTTTTAAAGGTTTAGATAAATACGATTTAAGATTAGTTGTTTTAAATGAACGTGGCCCTAGAAAGTCTATAAGCGATTTTGTTCCTACCAGATTAAGATTAAGAAGTAAAGATGAAAGAAATAGTGAATTAGGCACTATATATGGATTAAATTCTTTTGATATTGCTGCCAACTTGCAAGCAGACCATGATGGGGATAAAGTTAGATTTACACACGATTTTTCAGGTAAACAATTTGATTTCTTAAAACAGTCTTATAGGACTTCTAGCCATAATGAAGAGTATAAAACTTACGATACAAAGCCTAGAGCTGCTAATATATTTGGAACTGGTATAGATAAAAATAATACTTTTATGCCAGCAGGATCTAACCCTGCCGATAATTTTGCTCTCACTAAACAAAGTATGGTAGCAGACCAAAGGGCTGTAGGGAAAGTTATTGGAATGCAAAGTGCTTTAGAGTGGATGAGTTTAATAGATTTTAATATGAATATAAATGGCACTAAGCATTCAATGAACTTAAAATTTGATTCTGAATTTTTAATGGAAAATGGAGATATATATAGAAGATTTGACAAAATCAATCAAAGTGTAGTAGACTTTGTAAATGCAATAGATCCTGATTTAATTAAAAAACCTATGGATAATATGTTATATGGGGATATAGAGCAAGAATATCGTGGAAAGGTGTTTGATTTCAATGAAAATAACACTGTTGCTCGTGACGTTGTAAATGAAGTAATTAATGTTTTAAAAGCTCCTGCATCTATATTTAATCAAGTATATTCTGAACAAGGTGGTAAAAATGCTACTGCTTATGATATACAAACTCAATACAGCAGGATACTGAAATTTTTTGATGATCCTAATGGTTATATATTGAGAAAATTAGTTAATAAATATAAAAAAAGTAAAGAGTATTCATTGCAAGATAAACTCAATGAATTAATACCGTTATTTTATTCAACAGAAGGGAATATGAGTGTAATGCCTTCTAATATGGCTGAATTTAAAAAACAATTATTAAAAGGATTTATTAAACCTAATAGGAATGTTATTAATTTTGGCAATCTAACAAACAGTGAAAAAATAGCACGGTCTAATATAGGCTATATGATGCAAGAAATTAATAAGAATGAGATGTTTAAAAGCGAAGGCTTAGATTTAGCTTGGGGCCATATGAAGAAAAATGTTAATAGAAGCAAACATCTTAGTGAAAATTTCATTGACGAGTTACAGTTATTGAGAGTAATGGGTGTTACAAATGAAGAAATTGCAGGCAGTGATCAAGTATTTGAATGGCAAAGATCTCCTGGAAAATGGTTGAAAAATAACGAGAAAGCTAGTTTAATGCATAATGTATTGCATCAAGAAATAAACTTTTTAACTAATAAGTTAGAATACCAATTAGGATTTAAAAATCCAAATAGAAAAGGTGTATCTGATATAGTAGATAGAATGGAAAATGTACAGCATGCTATGGATGTACTAGAAAATATGAAAACAAAGCAAGTTCTTGAAAATATGGGTGAAAAACAAGTAGCATCTAAAGTTAGAGAATGGAAAAAAGGTTTTACATATACAAATTATAATAATTATGACCAAGCTGTATTTAAAGTTAGTGGACCTTTGTTTGATTCTGAAGGAAAGGCTATATTTTCTAATATGAAGCTAATTAAAACATTGCCTAAAGATTTTAAATTTACAACAAATAGTAAAGGTAAATATGTTGTTTTAGATAGGCCTATTTTAGGGAGAAGACTAGACAAGGAATCCGCAATAGAAGGATACGCATGGCATTATATAAGTAACGGAATTCCAACTGATATACTAGAAGCTCCACAATATAACTTATTAAGAAGAAATTCTGAGGATTTAAGTAATGAATTGATTAAAATATGGAGTAATACACTAAGAAATTTTAGAAATGATAAGGCTTTAGGTAGTGATTACTTTGCTCATACTGCTACTAGGAAGAAGTTGTTATTAGATCAACATTTTAGAAAGCATATGAGTGAATTAGAGTTTAATGATACTTTTATATTTTCAGATGAAGATGCAGGTGTCGATTTTAGTGCTAATGAATCTTTTGTATACTATATGTCTAAAATGCTATTAAGACCAAGAATTATAGAGAAACAAGCAATTATACAAGATCAAGCTGAAATGCCATTTTTAAAGCTTAATGATAGGGTTTTTAAGGATGTTTTTCAATGGTTAAATGATTCAGGCTACAAAGATGTTTCTAAACAATTAATATCAGAATATAATACAATGAAGGATTACATGTCAGGCAAAACTTCAGAATCTACAATAGATTTACATCCAAGTTCTTTATACACTAAACAGTTTAAAATAGAAGAATCTATAGCTAATAGACCAATTCATAGTATATTACGAGGTATAGTTACACCTGATACAGAGATAATGCTAAGATCTTGGGGTATAGGTATGAGCGATGGAGATATTGTTAGAAGAAAAGATGGAGAATTTAATTTAAGAAAAATTAGAAACTCTTTTAACAGATGGTCTGAGAAAAAATTAGATGAAAAAATAGGAGGCTGCTAATATGAATGCATGTTGGTACGGAGAATTTAATCAAAGTTTTGATGCAGTTGAAAAACATTGGAATAGTAAAAAAAACATTGCTAAACATATTGGGAAAGTAGGAGTTACTTCTCCAGATGCATTTAAAGGTGAGCTTTATTTGAATGATGTATCAGAGCATTTATTTAATAGACCTTGGCATAGTTCTTTTAATTTTAATAAAGGTGAAATTAATAGAATTATGAGAGAAATAGACAAGATTGAAAAGAATTATTCAAGTAAAAAAATAGGAGCTTT
>CEQA01010275.1_pt1 | contig 14414 bp, 12 predicted proteins | sample 530501 | NCBI WGS metagenome assembly CEQA01 (sample SAMEA2620227, study PRJEB7988) | marine metagenome | isolation source: saline water (ENVO:00002010), including
CCGATGCGCTTGATCCCCCATCGGAGCAGGCCGCACGGGTAGGCCAGGTGGTAGTCGAACGTCTGGTCGTGCATCGCGTCGTCGGGGCAGGTGTAGTGTTCGTGGTTCATTTCGTGTCTCCTGGGCTCGCGCCCGGTTGGAAGGTGGATAGCAGCCCGGTGGCCGCCGGTAGCCTGCCCCTGGGCGGGGCAGGTTGACCGGGGGTCAGTCGGCTTTGGCGGTGACCTCTGCATTGCGTGCGCGGTGCTCGGCCCAGGCGTCGGCCATGGCATGCCTGGTCGTGGCGATCGCGTACGCCTGATCGGAAGCGCTGCCCAGGTGGGGGCGGTCACCGTTCTGATGGTGGCTGTGGGCACGGTGGCCGTCGGCGATGCCCTGGAGGAACGCACGCTGGAATCCGTGCGCGATGCCGGATATGCCGACCACGCCCCACTTGGCGTCGTCGTACAGATTGCAGAACGCCTGGTTGAATCCCTCCAGGTAGTGCTCGACCACCATCAGGCGGGCCAGCATCGTCGGGCGTTCCTGCTTTGCCAGTTTCATGATGTCGCCCAGGGTCCGCTCACCCATGCGGCCGCTACCGTACGCGTCGTGCAGGTGGCAGCACTGGTAGAACGCCCGGCGGATCGTGTCTTGTGTCTTTCGTGAGATGTTCACTGTGGGTCTCCTGGCCTGTGGCCGTTGGTGGAAGGTGAATAGGTCCAAACGTAAAGCAGCCCCGCCCCCGTCAAGGGGCGAGGCTGTGATGGTCAGTGGCTGTGGGCAGCCTGGGCCAGGGCGACGGCACGGTTGACGCGGTCGTCGTATCGGTCGTTGATCTGGCCCTGGACATTGACGGGCATTATGACGCCGATGGCCTGGTCAGTGGCGATCACGGCTGGCTTGCCCGAGTTGACCTGGAGACCGATGGTCACCTCCTGGTCTTTGTTCTGGACGTTACACACGGCGTCCAGGAGGGCACGCAGGTATCGGGCGTTGACGGTCACCTGGCACGCCAGGCTGTCCTGGCTGGGCACGATCCCGTCCAGGGGCGGCAGTTGACCGGAGGCGGCGTCCTGGCTGGGCAGATCGGCGGCACGGTCCTTGATCAGGCGGGGAAGGCGGCCATGGTCCAGGAGGTACTCGCCTGGGGCGTGCACCTCGCCGTGCAGCATGCCCTCGTCCACGATCGCCAGCACGCGGCCATCGGTCGCCACTGCCTGGGTGCTCTTGCCGTCAGACTGGATGCCTACGTGGTCACAGGCATAGCGTCGGGTTGCATTGTCCTTGATCACGCCGCGAAGGTCAGTGGGCAGCGTCACGGTGCCGGCGGCCTCGGCCGGCGGGTCCAGGATCTCGGCGACGCGGTCCAGGCTGATACCGCATAACTCGACCAGGTGCGATCCGGCACGCTGGTACAGGCTGGCCGTCGATGCGTCGCCCTGGCTGTGGGCGAATCGGCACCGGCGGGTGGCTTCCAGGAAGGCGGCCTCGCCGTCGCCCTGTTCCATGCGAAGGTTGGTGGCGATCTCCAGAGCGCGGGTCTCGATTGCCTGGTCGACCATACGGGCAGGTTCGGTGGACGGGGTCGTTGCAGATTTCATGGTAGGTCTCCTGGGGCTGTGCCCCGGTTGGAAGGTGGATGGCTGATCACCTGATCGGCCGTGCATACGGTACTGCATCATCGGCAGCAGGTCAACACGACTTGAGCATTCCGTGCAGATTGCCCGATCGGTGCACGCCGCCTGCCCTGGTGCTGGTGCCTGGTGCTGGATCGAAAGGGGCAGAGCGTGTGCATCGGGGAAGAGATGTACAGGCCCACGATTCGGCCGCCCAGGGTCGCCCCAGGGACCACCTGTGGCCGCCGGCCTGGGGCTGGGCGGTCAGAGTCTACCCTGGACCCTGACCAGTGGCCGCGGGGCGAGCCCAGGCCCGATCCGACCCCAGGTTGTGGCGGGGTTGTGGCACGGGCTATGTTCGGTGTGTGTTCGGTGCCCCAGCGTACCCTAACAGAAACCGAAAATCGAAGGGGGCCAGGGGGGGCTCGCGGCGGCCGGGATATACACGTAGAACCCCTCGTAAGTTTCCGGCTCGGATTTCCGCCCTACAGAAGTGGCCGCACGCGGCCGGTTTCTAGGTGTACTTAGATAACGGCAGGGTTGCAGTAGGGTAGCAGTCAGAAGCGGCGGCGTCTACGCCTGAATGCAAAGCAGCTGATAGCCAACAGGGGGAGGGCGCCGGGGCTGGGGAGAACACTGCCCTCGAGCAGGTTGTCCGCGCCGTGTCTGAAGTCGGTGACAGACCCCATCCACTCTGTGATCGCATCCAGGGCTTCCTTGCCGAAGATGGCGCCGATCCCAATGGCGATCATCGTGAGAATGAACACCCGCTTGTTGAGATGCTTGATCTGACGGTCTTTGGACTGGCCTCGCTTCTTGCATTCAGCCAGGTCTCGCCGCAGCTGGGCCACCTCGGACTGGGTGCAGACCGGACACTGCTCAACGGGGCTCGGATCGGGCATTCTTATTTTCCTCGGCTGCTAGGCGAGATCGCAGCCGGCGGAGTCGTTTCTCCCGGCAGCTGGAGCAGCCGGAAGGTTTGCGTTCCTGGAGAAGCTCGAGAGCTTGGATCTTCCTCCGAAGCCGATCCGCCCGGTCAACCATCATCGCTTGGGCCTCTTTGCAGCCTTCTTCTTCGCTGCAGCTGCCTGCTTCTTGCCGGCGGCGGTGTATGGGTACTTCTTTACCCCGTTCTTACCTCTGACTGTGGGCATGACATGCCTCCTCTGTTTTTTTCAATCCAACCGTCAGATAGTGCGATCGGCATCCGTACTAGGAGTGTGGGCCTCTGGAGTCGCTCTCCAGCCGCCCCGTATATCAACCTGCGTGGACCCGTGGCCCTTGACTGTGCGCTCCACCACGCGAGGGAGGGTGATGCCTCCCGGACCTCCCCGCCCTGGGTCGGCGGGGAGTTGTTTTTTTATTTCCACTTGTTCTCGAAATCCAGCAGCAGGACCACCCGGTCCAGCTCGCTGTAGTTCCACGCTTCATGGCGGACTGTGTCATCAAACACGATGCATCCACCCTGTCTCCAGGGGGAGAAGTCAGAGCCCACCTTCAGGACGCAGGAGAGCTTCCCTGGGGGCACTAGCAGTCCAAGATGGTAGCGGAGCACCCCATCCCCATACCCCACGTGAGGGGCGATCCTAGAGCCTGCTCGAAGCACTGAGAATCCGGCGGTTCTGAGTCCTGGAACGGACTCGACAAGCTGAGTCGTCTCAGGCACGGCCTTGCAGTTCTCGTCGAACCGCGTGCCCTGGTGGTAGAGCCCGAAGACATCCCAGCCGCCTGAGTAGAGGGCATGCTGGTGCCACGGTCTGTGGCGAGCTCCTGGAAGGTGAATCCATTCGCTCAGAATCTTCATCCAAGAATCGGCGAGCCGCATGGCCCAGGGCCATTGTTCAGGATCGTGAAACATCAGAGCATTCGCCGGCCATGTGCCAACAGTTTGATATTTGAGAATGCCCTGGTCCTGGGAGCCGGGCCGGTGTACCAGAGCCCGATAGAGGCCACGTTGTAGCCGCTCTTGCCGGAGGGTGAAATGGATGCCTGCATTTTCCAGGGGATAATGCTGTCCTCAATGTCTGTGGTCTTGAGCCAGACATGGGTGAATGGCTGATCGCCGCCATTGGTGTCAATGCCGCCGTTGAGAAGCCGGAACTGGTGTGTGGCCGGCTCCGAAGTGCTGTGCTTCAGCGTCGTGGTGACCTCGTCATATGACCAGACGGAAGAGGTCCAGGAGTCTTTGTATGCCATATTCTGCCTTTTTCGTTAGTGCTTGAACCACCTGGGGGGCTCAGCTGATGCCAGCCCCATAGCGGCGTAATGCTCTCGGAGACGCTCTTCGAGCTCTTGGTCACGCCGGCGGTTGGCGCCCACCTCGGGGTCGACCGACATGACTTCCTTCCACATATGGCAGCACATTGCCAACGCCTCGAGTTCATCCTCATGGCGAAGGCAGTTTCGTTGCCTGGTGATGCGGGTCAGTTGCTGCTGTAGCTTGTGGTTCGATGCGGCTTCCGGGTGTATGAGAAGTCGATGGCTGTTGAGCAGCGGCTCGAGGCTTGTGATGATCCGAATCTCCTTCTGCCCAGAAACCCGTACGCCGTCGATTGAGGCGCTCCACCCATCTGGGTGCTCATCGTTTCCGGGCGGCACGGCATGTCGGCTGATCACCGGAGCCAGCAGCTCCCTCATCATGCCGGTGCCGAAGTTGTCCTCGATGTAAATCTCACGGGCGCCGTGATGTTTAGCCAGGCGAGCCAGCTCCTCGAGCACCGGAGTGCTGTATCCGCCCTCCAGGCCGCCGACTGCCTTGATGTGAAGGTAGCCATTCAAGTGGGAGACGACTGCATATCCAGTGCTATCGGCGCCTGCGCCGGCCGGGTCGATCCAGAGCTTTGTGCCTGTATAGGGCCGCCACTCCTCGGCATACATGATGGGAGCGTAGTAGCCGTCTGTTCCGAATCCCAGGGACGCAATGTCCTCGACTCGAGTCGTGCCGCCGCGGTCGTTGTGCTTTCCCCAGGCGATTGTCAGCGGCGCCTGGTCCCGTTGGCAGGGGAAGAGGATGAAGTCCTCGAGCTTGAGCGGGTACTCGAGACCGTCCCCGAGATGCGTGAGCATCTGATACTGCATCCCGAACGTCGAGCGTCCCTCACTGGCTTCTCGCTCCGTGAGCTCTTGATCGGTGAAACGCTCCGGCCAAGTGGAGTCGCCCGGCTGGACGGTTCCGGCGTCCAGTCTTTCACGTAATGTGTCCGCCAGGTCATCAATGCGTTCCTCCGGTGTTGGGTACCTCGCCGGCCATGCCTTGAACAGGTAGCCGCTGTCGGCCAGTTTCGTATACAGGCTTTCCTGCGTATGCGGTGTCCCCAGGATCACAATCGACCCACCAGGAATCAGGATGTTCTCGAACTCCTTCACCTGCTCACGCAGTCGATCCCTCATCTCGAGGGTCAGTGTGTTCTCAGATGTCTCACAGTCATCGGCCACGATCGTGTTGGCACGGCGGCCGGTGAGCTGGTTGGAGATGCCGGCCGCGGTGAACGACGGCGTTCGATCGTTCTCAGCCGGCCCGACGTCGAAGTTTGTCGCTGAGTCTCGCTGCCCCCCTTTGGAGTCGGGTCGCAGGTGCTGCAGCCAGGGCACTGTCCCGATCCACCGGCGAAGCATGAATAGCGAATCCTTGGAGTGACGTTCTGACTTGGAGACCAGGAGGATCTTGTGCTGGGGGTCGTTGAACAGAAGCCAGGCACAGTATCCCAGGGTCACCCATGTCTTTGACGCACCACGGAACGCTCGTACTCCACGTCGTCGGGGGCCAGTTTGTAGCCACTGGCCGATCTGACGCTGATGATCTGCAAGGTTGGGCAGGCCAATGGACTCCCATAGCTCCTGGCAAAAGAACTCGAAGTCGCCGGCAAGCTGCCCAACGTACTGCTCGAGCTGCTGCTCAGTCTGCATGGGGAAGCTCCACGCCTGCTTCCATTGCCCAGTCGCGGATTTCAGGAAAATCCGCGAGCCCTATGGCGAGCTTTTTCAGCGCTTTGTTTGCCACTTGTTGGCATCGCGACCTCGAGATCGGTTCACCTTCAACCGCGGAAATATGCTCCGCGATTTCTGTCCAGGTCGACTGGTCGTGTGATGTTGTGTGGGTCATAGTCGTTCTACCTGTGCAGACCATTCAACGCCTGCGAATCTGGATGGAGTGTCTACTTTGCATTCGCCCCAGACGATCGCCGGCCCCCAGGAGTTGGTGTCCTTTCGGGCCATGTACCCCGGAATAGTCGGGCCGCACGTCCCAGCGTTTGCGGTCCACCATGGGAGTACAACCTTCGCCGACCGCCGGCACTGCGAGACATCCTTGGGCCGGTGCGTGTGCCCTCGTATGATCAGCCTATGGGCATGCCCACCACATGCCCAGGCTGTGCTGAGACCTTCCAGCTCGTCACTGTTTGTCCCAGCATCGTAGCCGTGCATCACGATGACCTGGCCGAGTTGCGCGCAACCTCTCTGGTCGTGTACCGACGGTCGGCGATATGGGTATTGCCTCCATTTCAAAAATGACTTGGCCCACTCAGACCTGTTCCAGTGAAGCATTTCCCTGGTCTGCCAGTCAGTGCGGCGATTGTCGTTCACCTGAAGATTGTCGTCGTGATTCCCAAGCAGCCAGTGCAGGTTGGCGTCCTTTGGCAGTACGCCTCGGATGTTGTCCAGAAGCGACGACGCAGATTCATATTCGTCCTGCAGAGTGTGGTCTGCTTCATTCGGATGGACGGATGCACAAGCCGATTCTAGGAGATCGCCGGCGTGGTAGAAGTCTGTGATCTTGCCATACGGCCCACCGTCCGACAGCCTGGTCAGCAGCTTCTCAATGACGTCAGTGTTCTCGAAGGGACAATGCGTACAGCTGATCACTGCAAACCGGGCCAGCCGTTTTTTGATTGCCATCACTCAAAGTCACCGGGGAACGCGAGCTGCCGAATGGCGTTGATAGCCACCCGTGGGATCGCGATCGTGTAGTCGAACTGCTCGAGAGTCGGCTTCACCGCTCCGGCAACCACGACATACCCCTCCTCCTCGTGAATCAGAAACCCGCATTGGAAGATTCGCTGCGGCTCCGGCAGCTCATAGACCCCGATGTCGCTGTTGTCGATTGGCTCTGAGCTGTCGACCCAGTCGACGAACACGAACGCATATCCATCGCGATCGCGGGGTTCGTTGTCCATGCTCATCAGTTGCTCCTAGCCAGTCGCCGCGTCGGGCTCGTCGCTGATTTCGGGGAGGCTGGCGCCGCGTCGACGCATCTCCTCAACGATGTTCCCGATCGGGTTGTTGGACGTCGGGGCGGCAGTTATGCCACAGTCCCGTAGCCTGGAACGGATCACGTTCAGATCCGCGGCAGACACCGGCACGTTGACGAGATTGCCATCGTTGTCCATTATCTCGCGACCGTTCTTGAGGAGCTCCAGAAGCCTGGTGTCGTATAGCTCACTCAGTTGTTCCAGTGTGTTCATGGAGTTGCTCCCAGGGGGGCCGGCGGCGTGAACGTGGGGGCCGCCAGGTTCTTGAGGTTCTCGAGGTATTCGCCTTCGTTGGAGCTTGATCTCGTGGCTTCGATAGCCGCATCAAGCGTTGACATGTCCATATTGGCGCCAAGTTCTGGCGTCCTGGAGATGGTGAACTTCTGCTGCTCCAGGCTTGCCACCCGGCTGTCCTGGATGTCCCGCCACAGAGTGGGGAACGCCAGCCTGGTTCGCTCGAAGGCTTCCGAACGGTATTGGGAAATGATGTTGCGGATAAGCTCCGACCTCTTGGTTTCAACCCTCGCCCAGGGTCCAGGTTGTTCAGCTGCAGCCAGTCGCTGCCATTCTGCGTGCCAGGCACCGCTGGGCAAGATGTACGACTCGAGCCGCTCTCGCAGGGTCCAGTCGACTTGTTCCCCATCAGGGGTCGCGAAGGGGAGAGCGATTTCGCCGACCTGCTGGTTCATGTAATCGAACGCAGTGAACGGGTAGTCCACCTCGTTGTCTTCATATGCCACCAGGTTGTAGTTCCGCTCCTCAAAGGTGCGAGTGTGCGCCAGGTTGGCCGGCGGTGCTCCGAGCCGGCTGATTGCAATGTACACAGGGTCGTCACTGATTTCCCCGATACGCATTGGGGAGGCGAGATTGAATAGAGGCTTGAAATATCCCGATGTGTCAATCGAGACGGACTCCATCGGCTCACCGATGACGGTGTAGCGGGGAGGCAGTTCTCCACCACCGAAGACAGACCCCAGTGACACGTAGCTCTTTGCGCGATATGTGTCCAGCAAAGTCCTGTATTCGTGCAGTGCTGGGTCGTTCATTTGCTTGATACTGTTCTGCAAAGAACTGAATGGCGTGGTCAGGTTGACAGTCACCTGGTTGATCCACTTGTTGAGCGCCTCCGGGTACGTGTCCGCGGACTCGATGGCGTTCATCATGTCTGAAACGCCTGCGACGAACGTCTTCTCCTGGAGCTGGTTGGAGAATGAATACATCATCGCCTGGAGCAGACCAATCTTCTGCTGGTCTTCTCCTCGTCCTTCATAGTATGCAAGCAGCTCGGCGGTGTCTGCCATGGTGCCCAGGATGGAAGCGTATGGGTCGAGCTTCGCGTAGCTGATTGGGGGCAGCCCTGGGATGTGAATACTGTATGGCCTGTTTCCTGCAGCCAGCCACGCGGCCCGCTTTGTCGGGTCGACCGGCCCGCCACCAGTAATGGTGCCAGACCCCACTGCAGTTGCGGCTGTTGTCCACAACGCCACAGCCATAGCTTGTCGGCCACGAGCGTGGGCCACAAGGCGAGGGTCTCCGCTTCCGATTTCTTGCATGTGCTTGTGGTGAATCTGAGCGATATAACCATCGGGATCGACCCGGAAGCCTTTGCCCCGGAACAAGCTGCCCGTCCTGGACATCAGTTCGACGCCCACCTGGGTGGGGACAATGTATCCACCAAAGCGTTCCGCAATGTTCCACGGGGTTCGCACGAATGGCACGATGATTCGGCCACCTGGGATTGTGTCGACGGCCGATTGTATTGCGCCGCCGATTCGCCCCGACATACCTGGACCGCCCAAGTCAGCCTGGAACACCGGGTCGACTGCAGCAGCTTCGCCAGTGGAAACGATGTCGCTGACGGAGGACATGCCTTCACTGTGCGAGAATCCACCCTCACGTTGCATGTAGAGCTGGACCTCTTCGAACATCTCGTTGGGGTCTTCTATTTCAGCGATGACTCTGCCATCTTGTGTCAGGCCGCCGTTCAAGGCTTCCTGCCGAAGCTGGTCGGCATTTCGGATATGGCCGTCCCTGATGACCTGGTCCATACGCCTGTTCACGCGATCAGTGACGCCGCGACGCATTCTGCGTCGATACGCGTTGATCTGGCCCATGGAGGCATCCTTGGGCAGTTCGCCGGCGTCCATTGCTGCACGAACAAGCTCATCCATTTCTTCTCGGAACATCTGCGCCTGCATGGCAGTGCGGCCGTTCACCTGGCGGAAGAACTCGTCGATGGTCATGATTCCGCGGCTTGGCACCCGAATACCGGCGCCGGTCCAGTTCACAGCGGCCTGCCACACTGGTGGCCCCTTGGTGGTGTGGATTGCGTGCCCATCACCTTCAACGAGCTCTCTGCCAGGCGTCAAGACGCCACGCTCATTCTTAGCGGCACGCCCTGCCATGGCGAGGCTCGCCCTTATGTTGCCCAGGTTTCGCATGAAGTTCTCGAGCACCTCGTTGGCAATACTCCAGTCCATGTGCTGTGGACCGCCGCCCTTGACTCCTGTCTTGATAGCGTGCCCCACGCCGCCAATAAATCGCTGGCCGCCTTGCACGGTCATGGTCAACAGCGGGGAGACGACAGAGATGCCAGTGACCGTGCCAAGGCCAGACAGCAGGCCGTTGATATAGACCTCCTGGACGACGTCTGTCATCTTCTTGCCCCAGGGTTTTGCGGCCGCGTCGATCAACATGCTCGCCCCGTGTATGTCATTCGGGACATCCATGGTGGCGGCGACTTCAACGAGGTCGTCGCCATAGGGGCCGTCGAGACTCTGCTGTTGGACATACTTCTCCACGTATTTCGGGTCTCGCAGCTTCTTGCTTGTGAGCATGAACGCCGGGAGCTTGTACGCACGAAGACCTCCGCCGGTATTCGCCTGAGTCTTCAGGACGCTGGCCTGCATGTAGTGGAACTCCATCATGGCCTTGTGCAGAATGGCCTTGTCCCTTGGGTCTCCTGATTCCTTGGCTATTTGGCCGAGCCGCTTGACCTGCTTGGCCTTCGTAACGAACAAGGCGTTGGATGCCCATACCACCTGAGCCAGGTCGTCCTTGTTCATCTGCAACGTGAGGAGCTCGTCTACTGTCTGCGTGAAGTTGGACTCCCCTCGTCCGAGTGATGCGTTCAGCAGACGCATGCCTCCAGCTCTTGCGCTTGCGTCAGTCTGAACAAGGCCGCGTGCGGCCATAACTCGATAGAGGTCTTCCATGACGGCCATCTGGACGAACAGGTCGTCAGGCTCATCAATGTCGAGCTTGAACGTGTTGGAGTGTCGCCCTGACACATTGCCGGCCCTCAGCCTCTGGTTCATACGCCGAGTGCCGACCCATGTGTGAGCTTCGTCCAGGATGTCCATCCAGTCTTTACCCTGGGTTTGCAGTTCTTCGATGCGGCGGAGAACGTCATCCCATTCGATGGCTTTCATGTAGGTGCCGTCTGGCAGGCGGATTGGCAACCCCTCGGTTCTCATGAGCTTCTGGTGGAGCTTCTGTGTCTCCTCGCTCATGGGGATCTGCTCGCCGACACGCATGTCCTCGAGTTGGTCCCGCGAGTTTGCGAGCAGGAGATCCCAGTCGTCTTGCTTCATGCCAGGGGGAGGGCTGCCTTCCATGACGTACTGGGCAAAGTCTTCCGCGAAGGCTTCGTCGGCGGAGATGACTCGGCCATCGGGCCGGGTGACCTCGACTCCAGTCCACTTGCCATCCTTGACGCCATAGTGCGCTTCAATGCTACGGATGGCGTCCATGCTCAGGATTTGTCCTCGCTTGGGACCAGTGATCACCTGGATGCGAAGGGCGTGCCCTGCTTCGTGGAATACTGTTTCGGCTGTTTGCGCTTGCCCAAGGCGAATGATGGCATTGCCATACTCCTCGTCACCGTACATGGTGCCAAGGACTTCACCCTCCTGGTCTTTCATGAACTGCGGCTCGAGCCCCTGTTCCTGGCGTGCCAGGTTCTCAGCGTCGATGCGTTGGGTGGCCTCGTCGGCGAAGCCAGTCAGCCGTCCGTATTCCTTGTCTCGTTTCTCTCCGAAGAGGGCGCGATGATGCCGCTGACGAATGTAGCTGGACCGCCCGACGAGTTCGTTGGCCGCTTCGTCGATTTGGCCCGACGCTTTGGTGAGAGCCCGTAGCGCCTTTCCAGCTCCTCCGTAATCACTTTCCAGCTTGGTGTATCGTCCTGCGTCGTTGGGGCCGTATCCGACTGCGTCGAGGAGGGCGAGCTCTCGCTCGTTGAAGGGGTAGAGTCCGGCTTCGTCGACGAAGTCTCGGGCGAGGGTTCGTCGCTGGTTGTCTGTGAGGGCTCTGCCGTTTCTGGCTTCGACTGCTTCGGTGATTGCATTCTGGAATCCTTCTGGGTCATTGTCTTGTGCGATCTTCTCAAAGTCAATCGCCTTCTTGCGTTCGCCTGACTTTGTGACTGTGGAGTAGGTCGGAACCTCTCCTGCCACCTGGAACCGCTTACCTAGTTCTCGAGATTCCTCAAGAATCATGGTCCCAACGAATGCCGCAGGGTCGTCGCTTGTCAGGAACTGCTCACGAGATTCAGGTGTATTCAGGAAGTGGTCCCAGAGCCTGGCACGCCATCGCCCCTTCGCTTTGCGCCCCATGTTCCGGGATTCGTCCATCCATTCAGGATGTCCCATATCGTCGGAAATGTCCCTGGAAAGCATTCGCTGCTCGGCCATGGCGGTTCGCTGGCTGATGCTTTCGGAGCCCCGCTCGCCGGTTGCGGCGTTGTACCACCCATTCTCTGATACGTGGATCTCCTCCATTCTCGCCCAGCCGTATTCCCAGTCTCGCTCTCCCAGGACTCGGTCGAACACGGCGTCCAAGTTGGCAGCGTCGTCGGGGTCCATGCGTGTGCCTGGCTTTGGCTTTACCCATACGGTGCTGCCTGTCGCCGACGGGCGGACTGTGATGTCGAGCCCTGTTTCGAGTTCAAGCTGACGAACGTGTTCAATGCTGACATTGAATCCAGGAACCCACAGCTCGGGGACGATCAGATCGTGCTCATCTTGCCCTGCCTTTACTGCCGCCGCCCACGTGTCTGCTTCGGCTTCGCTGAGCCTAGTGAACCGCGAGGCGGAAAGGGAAGACTGTCGCGTCTCTGATGCAATGATTGCCAGCAGATCGACAGCGTCCTGGCCTTCAAGGTTGACCATGGGAATCGTAAGGTCTGGACCAATCTGACCATTGCGGCTGCTGATTGGGCCGAACCATTCGCCGGTTCTGGAGTTGAACTGGCCGAACTCCTGGCCTCCGAGCTTCGCACTTGTCTGGACTGTGTCGGTGTACCCAACGGGGCCAAGGCCACGAATAGCAGCCGCGAGCTCTGTCACAGTTTCCATCTGCTTGACTCCGCCGCCAGGCAGTGGCTTCTCGTTGCTTGCTTGCAACGCCTTCAGGATGTTGTTCCAGGCAGTGACCATCTTGCGGTATCGGCCCTGGTCGGCCTTGGTCATATTGGTGACCATCTCGCCAGACCGGAGCATGTTGTCGTATCGCATCTGGACTTCGACGACTTCCCGCATGCGTGGATCGGTCACCATGTCAGCGGATGCCCGCATGACAGGAGCCCGCCCACGGAACTCAATGTGCGGGCGAAGAGCCCGGACAATGCTCTCGTCGGAGAACGCCTCGGGGGTCAGGTACCTAGCCCCGGTCTCAGGATCAATCGGCAGTTCCACGCCGGATGCGGGGAGCTGGTTGTCCAAGACGTCTATAAGGACATCGTGGAATCCAACCGCAGGCTCGCCCGTAGAGAGCACGCCGCCCGACGCCGAGATGTCCTGCCGAGCTCGAGACCACAGGAGAGCCTGGACCTGCCAGGTTTCATATGGCTCAGCACCACGCGGCAGCTGAGCATTGAGGTGGTTGGTCAGCTCGTCAGTGATTGAATGAAAGAACTCATACACGCTGGCGTTGCCAGGAGCAGTGGCGGAGTCCAGCCCAAACATCTGGGACATGATCGCGTCCTGGACTGACATTGGCGCGTCGGCGTCCAGTCCGAACAGGAAGTTGAAGGTCTGCGCGAACGAGGGCACTTTGTAGGATGGAGCAGTTGTTCTCGTGCCAAGTGTTCGTCCGCTGAAAGTTGCCTGCAATCCAGCGACATCTAGTGATTCGACGGACGTGGGTCGGCTTCCCAGGTGGTCCGACATCATCGCCAGGCCGCGATACATGTTCTCGTCGATCTGCGTCTTTGCGGAAAGCTGAGAGAGCGCCCTGAAGAATATCTCTGACTGTGCCGGCGTAAGACCCCGAACTCGATCTGCCCAGACGTCTGCAGTCAGCTCATACCAGTAGCGGATCTCGTCAGCTTGGGCCAACGCCTCGCGAATGAACTGAGCGTCTGGCATCTTGAACTGCCAGGGCGGCTTGCCTTTGCGAACGCGTGCTCGGCCACTAGCGGATCGGTTGCCTCGAGCTGCTTCCGCGACAAGCTGCTCCTCAATCAGAGCCCTTTCCCCGGTTCTCTCGAAGGCTCGGTCCAAGATGCCATCCAGGTCATCGTCGGTGACGCTGATGTTGGGATTGTCCAGGGAGCCGAACCCTTCATTGCCTTTCAAGTCAGAGTCGACGTACCGGCCTCCATCTCGCCGCAGGCGGGGGGCTCCGCGAGAAACACGTTCCACATCCGGGTCCGTGTCCATCATTGCTGCCCGTTTGTTTCGCGATCCGGCTCGGCCTTCAAGCTCCCCGAGGGTCCGGCTTGCGAGGGCGCCGTGCGTCGGCTGGACCCTCAGCTCTTGGTTGAGTGCCACCATCCCTGCCTGGGGAGCGTTTGGCATATCATGCACGTACTCCGGCCCTTTGAACATGGTCCGACGCAGGTCGACATTGGCCCCGTACATCCTGCGAACCATTGGGATCGCTTGCTCGACCGTGTATGGGTTGGCCGTATTTTGTGATGCCGCTGAGATCAATCTCGCCTGCGCCTCAATCAGGTGCCCATCCAGGACGTCCGTCAAACCGTGGCCCTCTTCCATGAGGATCTGCTCGATATCGGCCATAGTGTGGCCTTCACCCATGAGCTCCAAGCGGCGCATGTCACGGTCGACCAGCGCGATAATCGTGTCGTCAATCTTCTTCTTGGCTGCTGCGTCTGTGATCTGGCCCTTGATCCACTTGATGCTTCTCGGTCCCATGCCCATCAGCTTGAACCCGATGTCGATGGTGGCGCCCAGGCCAACACCCTCAATCGCTGCGATAAACCGTCCGCGTTGCCGCCCCCACCAGCCTTCGCCGGCGAACTCCCTGGTGTCCAGGAACTGCGTAACGCTGTTGTCGAGCCCAAGGTCTCGAAGCATGGTTCCCATGCCACCGACCTCTGGTCGTGTCGTGGCGTAGGCGAGAGTGCCGTCGGCCAGCATCATGGCGCCATATGCTTTCCTGGAACCGTTGGCTAGGTTCAGGACTCTGGGGGCGCCGATGACTGGGATTGCGAATGCTGCCAGGTTATAGATCAGCTCGCCGGCAACGCCTGTTCCGGTTTGAGGTGTACCAATGAGCATCTCCGGGTCGAGAATGTTGTCGCCAGGATTGATGTTGAGAAGATCAA